>CETI01231798.1_pt1 | contig 21595 bp, 10 predicted proteins | sample 361441 | NCBI WGS metagenome assembly CETI01 (sample SAMEA2622478, study PRJEB7988) | marine metagenome | biome: marine biome (ENVO:00000447); feature: deep chlorophyll maximum layer (ENVO:xxxxxxxx); material: "saline water (ENVO:00002010), including plankton (ENVO:xxxxxxxx)" | depth 90 m | reverse complement strand
TACAGTAATATTATTAGCTGTAGGACTAACAGCACTTACAACGTTGTAAGTAATATCATTTTGAGTTCCATTATATGCAACAACATCTCCTATCTTGAAATTCTTGACCCAACCAGTAGTACCACTAGTAACAGTACCACCACTGGTTATACTGAATGTACGTCCTGTAAGATCTTTTTTAGTCTCTAAAACTACGTCTGCAGCAAATGTTCTACTAGCAGCAGTAGATCTTACTGACTTCACATCATTGATACTATACTCAGTAACAGCAGTAATAACTCTACCATCTAATGTACCATTGATTTTGATCTGTTCATCTTTTATGAACTGACCAGAAACCTGATGTAATGTGACAGTTGTAGAATTGGATACTGCAGAACGAAGATAACCTCTAGCACCAGTACGTGCACCTTCAATTACAGCAGGTAGTGCTATTGTATGTGCTTGGTTTATTGTAAGAGATGTATCAGTCTGAATATCAAATAAGTATAATTCAAATACACTAGCTACCCCTGAATAACCTGCATTCTGCAATTTATAATCATATACTCTTGCACGACCTATAGAATCCCCTGCAGCAGTTGATTTGTTAGAAGCAAGTCTTGCACTACGAAGATCAACAAAGTCTGATGTAGCAGCATTCAGCTTGATCTGAGCAGCATTTAGTACATTGTTTACTCTTATCTTATTACCTGCTTCAAATGGAATAGCAGATGACTCAACTAAATTAGTAGTTCTTGGTTTGTCAATGTCAACAAAATGAGAACCGTATGAGTTGGCCTCATATCCCTTGACATATGCTTTACCTGGACCTACACGAACACACATCAAGTCCTTAGAAGGAGTATTACCTTCGTTAGTTTTTGATCCAGTATAGAATGCACCAAAGACAGAGTACCTGTCATTTAGAGATTCTTTTGCTTCTAAATCAAACTTAGTAACATAATAATTACCACTTTCATCATATGTTCTTCTTGCAAATTCTTTTGCTAACTCTCCATAAAGAGTCTTATCAATTATCTTTTTGATACCACCCTTATCTAATCTCTGTAATTCAATAAAGGTTTCATCTTGGAAATCATCTATATCTTTCTTACTAAGAACTAGACTAATCTTTAATCTATCTGCACCTGGTGCAGTGAAGTTAGAGAACCCAGAAGCATTGTCATATAAACTAGAATCATCAACAGCAGTTACAATCTCTTCCTTTACATTGAATCCTACTCTGTATGATGGTTTGTTATCATACTGATCTAATATTATCGTCTCTGGTAATACTTCAACAAATGCTCCACGAGCAAACCACACACCTCTTGTAATTGTAAATGCAGATCCTACAGATGAAGCATTAGAATTTAGAGCAGTAGCAAAATCAGATCCATTTGATATAGTTGTTGATCCATAAGTAAAATCTGCTAGTGTTATTAGATTTTCTCCATCAATAAACTGTTCATTCAAATAATCATCAGATGTCTTTTCATATTTGATGAATAGAGTTGTATTACTTGTTACAGACTCAGTAGCAGGTATTACTTTTACCACTTTAGCAGTGATACCAGATGTCTTACCCTTTATACTCAAACCAATCAATTTCTTATAGTATAGTTCTACAGGAACACCAAAAAATGTAGACTCTACTTTTACAGAAGTGTATTGGTTGTCGTATTTGAATACGCCAGGGATCACCATTGATCCCTCTCGGAAAATATGTTTACCGAATTGTTCAACCTGTCCCTGCAGAATAGATTGAAGAGTTGTTAATTCCCGTGCTTGTACGGGTGTGCCAGGTTTGAAGAGGACTCGATTATAATTTTTTGACGAATCGAAATCATCAAAGTATGGACTGACATTTAAGTTGGTGTTCTGTGGCATTGTATCAGAATTCTAAGATGATTTTGATATCTTCTCTTTGGTTTGTTGCTCTTGTCACTTCAGGTCTATTATCAATGTATATGATGTTACCAGAGTATTTTTTGATCTCTGGGTTTGCCAATCCAGTTGTATAGGATTGACCAAAGTAATAAGTTCTTGAATTGACAGTTGTTGAAACGCCAGTAAAACCAGTGTCTATTGGTAATGTTGCTGTACCTGTTGTTGTAGTAACAGTTACGTTTGTATTACCACCTGCACCTGGTGATGACGTGAATTTATTTAGACGGTATCCATAGGTAGGTTTACTGCCTGTACTCGTATCCAACGCAAGGGATCTGTCTTGCCAATACTGTAAAGTTTTAGTTACTGCATCATATCCAACAATCTTACCGATTGCAGTTGATCCGATTCCAATAGTTTGTGTTACGTCACCGTCAACAGCAACACTCATACTGGTTGAAGCAGCACCTGCAAGACGTAGACCATAAACACCTGATGCACTAGCAGCAGTCAGTTGATTGGATGTACCAAATATATCAGGGTTTTCGATAATACCAATACGAGCAAACTGGTTTCCTGTTGGGAAATCTGGGTTTGTTACATCAGCATTCTCAATTCGAGAATAGATGAGAACCTTGTTAGCACCAAGTTCTCTGTATATGTCAGAACCATGACCGCCAGGTGGAGGTACAATGACTGAGAATGAAGCACCAGTACCTGTTACAACACTATCAAGATCTAGAGTTCCGAAACTATATCCTGTTCCACCATTGGTAACCTGAACTGAATCTGGTTTACCGTTGATGAATGTAACAGATGCTAATCCATCTTGACCATCACCTTTGATGGGTACATTGTTTTTTGTACCATTGAACTGATATGCTGCAGCAGATGTATTCTCTACAACTACACACTCTATCTTACCATCAACAGCAGCATTTCTTACATCTGACACATCAGTGTTAGTTGCCCAACTATCAGGTACAGGTATATAATCAGCACTATCAAATTTGATAATATCACTTGGTTTGATAGTATAAAGATACTTCCAAATATAACCGTCACTTTCTAATCGAGGTTGAAGATCAGTATGAACTGGTTCCTGTAGTGATATAATGCCTTTACCACTATTGGCTGGAGCAGCTCCATTGAAAATGCACTCATAGACTCGATAGTCTTTATTCATTACATAGAAATTAGCACCATATAAACTTGTTGAGCTTGTCTGCTTGCTCAAGTTATTGATACTATAATCTTGACGATACATTTCATATATCGTTCCTGTTTCCCAAGTTATTTTTTTGATAACTCGTAGTACGTCAGTACTGTTAATCTTTTTGGCAGATATCAGGGTATCGTAGATACTATCGTGATTATCGAAATTATCGATAGGTGATGGCGTATTAGTGTTCCAATCGGAAGCAACATTTGTTGCATTTGGAAGTCCAATAAAAACATAATAGCTGTTATCACTCGTCGAAATTCCGCTTACGAAATTCGTCGCATTCAAAACCCTGATCTGATCCGTGATGACGGCTGGCATTATTTTGAAACTTTTTGTTTATTTATGTGTAATCTTGAAGTAACTTAGTAGATCTTACTATATGAGCCGCAGTTGATAGTCCAGTTAGACCATTCTGCGTATTTGTAGTAAAGGCAAAACCAACAGTTCCTGTGTTAAATTTAGTCCAACTATAGGAACCATAGTAAGCACCTACACCCGAAGTCAATCCTGTAAAGTTCAATCCATGACCTGATTCAATCTCAACGTGGACTCTCATCGTTTGACCAGAACCCACCTGTGTGAGGTGACTCACCTGATAGACACCATCAAGGAATTGTGTTGCAATTCCAACTGTCTCAAAGTTTGTGCCAATACCAGATTTTGCAGTTACCCCTGCACCTACGTTTGATCTAGTAACAACAAAGTAATCTCCAGTAGAGATACCAGTCTTAGTTAGACCACCATACTGGTTCTCCCTTATAGGAGAATCTAATGGTATATAGAATTCAAATTGAATTCCTTTTACCGTTGAACCTATTCCAACAATAGAACCAGCATCACCGCTAACGGTGACAGTTGATTTTTCTACTATCGGATTAGTGAATCCAGTAGTACCAAAACCAATATCATTTTTCTCCCCGTCTATTATCTTAATTGCAAACTCATTAATATCAGGTGCTTCTGCTTTAGAAAATATCAGTGAACCAGAATCAGCATATACAGCAGTATCATTGAGACCAATATCCTTTATTATTCTTGCAGCAGGGAATACTCTACCACCATAGATGTCTCTTGCTTTACTTACCCTAACACCATCAACATACATATCATCTCTTTGCTTACACCAAGTAACAGGTCTCTTAGGACTTACAGCATTAGTAATACCTTGTGCTTTGTATAGTGTAGTTTGAAGAGTATCTCTTGAGATTATTTCTCTAACAATTCTCTTATCTTGTGGTACTATATTCTTCATCTGAGGTGAAGACATTATCTTTAGACTATCACCCTTCTTGATTTCCTGTATAGCAGTATCTGATGATATGTCAGCATCTGTTCCTCTATAGAATAGAACTTGTAATTTAGATCCAGACTTAGGTGCTTCAGTAAATTTGATCTGTGTACCACCAGTAAACTCGTATGATGTAACTGGTTTTTGTAATACATCATCTAAGAAAATCAATAATACATCATCCAAACTAATTGGGGAACCAGGAATTTTTTCTATACTAATTGACTTGTTATTTTCTTTTATTGTAAATTGAGTTTTCTTACCATCAAACTCACTAGAAAAATCATCTAGAATTTGTAACTTACCAAATACCCATGCAGCAAACTCATCATCTTGAGTTTCTTTTACAGTAAATTGAGTTGCTACAAAATTAGTACCAGCACTAGAATCTGTTGGTATACCTGCAATAGATAAATTCTCTCCTACAGTATATCCATATCCAGTATTTGTTATGACAATATCTTCTATACTACTTCCTGCACCGATTTTTACAGTTACAGAAGCACCAATACCAGTACTACCACTAATCAATTTTATATCATCATAAGCAACTGGAGCATCTACAGAAACATTGAATGGTTTATGAACTAACCCACCTCTGTTATACCAATGATGTGCAGTTGTTGTTCCAGCATTTACTTGGAACTTAGTATTATCAACAACAGTTACTTCAAATGAAGTTGCGTTCTTATCATATGGTCTAGGTGCAAGAAGAGTACCCTGAGATCTACCACCAGTCTTATAGTAAGTTGGTACAGTAGAAGGACCAACTTGAATAGTAAATGTCTGAGCAGTTTTAGATATAATTACAGAACCAGCATAATATGGATCTGTAGTTCTAGGATAGGTATGAGTTGAAGCACCATTGTCTAACTGACATGTCATACCAAGACCAGTTATTACAACTCCATTACCTACTCCTAATCCATGATTAGTAGCAGTAGTAACTGTCATAATACCTGAGGTGTTATCATACTTTGCATTAGTAATTGTCTTAGATCCAGAGTATGTACATGTATATCCTATACCTTGTAATTGAACTCTATCACCAGTAGACAACCCATGATTAGCAGAGGTTGTAATGGTAGTCAATCCAGTCTGATTATTATATGCTGCATCGGTAACAGTAGAGATATAATAACCCGATCCTCCATCATCTAAGAATATATCCTTTATAGATCCATCTACAACTGAGAAAGTACCACCTGCAGAAGTAACTGATTGTCCACCAACAATTGTAAATTTTGGTACTGTAAGACCAGTTCCTCTATATCCAGTACCAGTATAACCAAGAGAAACACTAGAAATAGTACCACCAGCAGATACTTTAGCAGTTATTATACCTACTGTTTGAGGTTGATATCCAAAACCATTTGTATTGGATATGTCAGCAATAATACCTTTTCTAGGTAATCTATTAGCATTTACATTTGAATCACTATATCTCTCATTAAAACCAGCAATAGCATTACCAGTAAAAGTTACTGATGTAATACCAGGTGAAGGAGAATCTACAAATTCATAATCAGTATCTGGTTGCTGAAATATATTGTTTATTAATACAGCACCGTAATCAGTACTGATTCCAATAGTATTAGCATTATTCTTCTTCAGAGTAAAGGTTTTACCAATACCAGTAAATTGATCAGAAACATCATCAAATACATTATTACCAGTATAATCACTTCTTATAAATGATCTTCCTTGGAATGAACTACCTCTAAGTACATCAGCAAATAAAAGATTATGTGTTCCTATACCAGCACTTGTTAAATTGATTTTGGTTCCTATAAGAGCATCTGCTCTATCTGCAGCAAAAGAGAAATTATTTGGAGCATTTTTTATCAAGAAATAATCAGCATTACCACTCAAAGGAGATGGTGGATTGATTGATCTAAGTTTTACTTTATCACCTGTACTAATCAATTCTGTTAGAACAGTAAAATTATCATTTGCTAAATCAAAATTTATAGAACTTACACCAACTGTTTGTCTATTACCACCATAAGGTACATCTGTAAAATGTATCATATCCTCAATAATATTATAGTCACCATATACCTTTTGGATAGCATCTCCAATAGCATGTGTTTCTTGCGTAGTTCCCAACCATGCCCTATCAACCAATACGTTATTAGCAATTCCACCAAATCCAATTGTTTGGATTCTCATCACCTCATCATTAATTTTTATAAGATCAAATCTCTGATATCCTTGAGCATCCGTAAATAAAACTTCTCTATTTGGTATAGTAGCTGCTAGTGTTGTTCCTCCACCCATTCTAGGATACAATGGTGATTGTATTACATTATCAAGAGAAATCACACATTTAGAATTTTGCTTTATAGCAGAAAAAGTATGGGTACTTCCAGAACCTACAGTTGTCAACCCTATAGGTGAATTTGATACTGCTAATGCTTTTGTTGCAGCAACTTTGAAGTGATCTTCATCTACTTTGATTACAAATACTTCACTTGGTAGTGTAGTTGCTGCACCTACACCATTGACACCATGCTGTATACCAATTTGACCACTACCAGCAACATCTGTATATTTTATCTTTTCACCTGTTACATAAAAATGATTTTTTATAGTAAACTGATCTAAACCTAGTAATAATACATTAGAATCTGATCCTACAAATTTATGAGCAAAAATAGGATCTCCCTTATGAGTTAACTTGAATTTCTTCAAGAAAGTCTCACCCTCAGAATTGAATATCTTATTCAGCGAAGATAGTTGGAACATTAGATCGTAAACGTTACGTTAGAAGCTACAGAATCAGGTTTATCAATAACAAGTTCAGATACCCTTACTACATATGCTTTATTTGCTAATGGAGTAAATCTGAGTTGTGAACTTGTGCCAGCTACGAGCATATCTGTGGCACGAATATCACGTTTGGGAGTTGCAGAAGTAGATAGATTATTATATTTGGAGTAATTACTATTACCACCCCAAGCATTTGCTGCAACTACAAAGACAGAATATGTACTATCTGTTGTATTATGTATTTCTACATGGTATCTAGCAGAAGTATAGTTGTTGAAACTCTTAGATGATATAATTGTTGCAACAGGAGATCCACTAGCAACTATAGTAGTCTTAGATCCATCTAATTTACTATCACCAACTTCAATACCTGTTACAGGTATTCCTGTACCAGCAACAGTTGTAGCAACACCAACTACTGATGTGAGAGTTGAAATTGTAACCGCTTTATTTGCAGGTGCAGTGAAGTTGAACTTCAATACATTGCTAACAACAGTAGGAAGGAATGTTCCGCAATCTGTTCCAGCATCCATAGTACCAAAGTTAGTAAACTCTAAGTTATTAGCACCATTGACTAACCATGTGTACTCATCAATCTCCTTCTCACCAGTTGTTTTTGCAGCAACAGTGATAGATCCAGATTTGAATTTAGTTGTATCAATATCAAGAATACTCTTCGTAGGAGGAGATGCTTCAGCACCAATAGCAGAAGTAACTCCAATCTTCTTGAGGTTTCCGTGAGATGTTAGACCTGTACCAACAGCATCTCCCATTACTTCTTTATAGAAGGTAATATCATAAGTGTAGACATTGTTATATGGAGTGAAGTTTATAGAAGCAACACCACCATTAGTAGATACAGAGAATTCACCTAAATCGAAGGAGTCAGAGACCTCTGAATAGGTATTCATAAATCCTGTAGTACCGTCATGAGAAGCAACAAACTCTGAGTACTGAGCAATGTTGAAACTTAGTCCTAATGAAGTATCAAGAACAACTTGAGCATAATATTTGATAGCAGTAACAGAACCCATATCAAACTGATCAATCTCCACACTATTGATCAAATCAGGATCATTATAGAAATCTGGACTAATATCATCTATCTCTAGAACTCTATTAGTCTTACATAAGATAGAATCACCTGCTCTAAATGAGTTGAATACTATCTCATTACTCAATGATTGTAATGAATCAGTATTCTCATGTACAAGGTCATGGTGATGCTTACAATCAATATCTGAATATGAGTTTATCAATACCACATTATCTGTAGCAGTAGAAGCACCGACCTGAACACTAGCACCAGTACCAACAGGTTCTGAATTGATTAGTAGATCAGAATGTTTCTTGAATCCAGCAATATGTGCCAGTGAATCAACTGGTTCACTCCAAGAAGATATACCAACAAAACTCTTCAGTGAATATGCAAAGTTTTGATAGTAATCATTATCTTGTACTCTTTGATAGAACTCACTAAGTTTACCAGTATCTTTCTCCCATCCAAATCTTTTCTCTATAGTACTATCAACTTCAAAGTAACCTTCATAATCATCCATTGATTCAATAGTACCACCAGCAAGAGAATATCTACCTCTTACTTGATCTCCTGTATTCAATCCAACTAGACTACTTACACGTAAAACACTTAGTTTCTTACCATTTCCTGTGATAACATTGACATTATCAGTCAATGGTTCACCATCTAAGAATTGACCCTCACGTAGATTTAATTTGAATTTGGCAATATCCTTGTCATTAGATACAGATCCAAACTTCTGGAAATCATGGAAACCAGGATCATCATCTACAGAATAAGTTAGTGTAGCAGAATCAATCTGACCAAAGGCAGTATTGATACCAGTTAGAACAAAACTAGTGTACTCATGATCTGCAGAATTGAAACCTAGTCCAGAACTTACACCAACGTTCTCAACAAATACCTTATCACCTACAGCAAATGGTAATGGATTTGCTGTAGTAAATCCTGTATTAGGTGTCTGTAATTTTAGAGTTACATTAGGAGAAGAATATGTTGCACTTACAATACCAACTCCATTACTGTTATCAACAGCAAATAATTCACTATCACCGCTTGCTAAATTACCACCTCTACTAATAATTCTAACAGAACCAACTGCACCACCATTTAGATCTACTGAGAACTTAGCATCTTGGTTAGTAGTATTTGTCTTACTGTTATATACAACCAAATTAGGTGGTGTAACATACTTCTTACCAGTAGATGTTATAGCAACACTATCTACAGCATAATTGTCTTTCAAGAATACTACTTGTGACACTTCTGCTTCTGGTCTTAATGTTTTATCAGAAGGATAGTCATATCCAAAATCAATAACCCGTACATTACTCAAAGAACCAATACCTGAACCATATGATGAGAATGAAGCAGATGATCCAGTTGTAGATGCTACCGAAACATTAGGAAGATCTTCGTATGAAACTCCTCCAGATGTTAGTCTTACTTTACCAACTCCACCCGTAACATTCTTAGATGTAGTTCTACAAGTTAGTTGAGATATACTTGTATATCCTACTCTTTCTGGTTTATCAAATATATTGAATTCGTATGTATTAGCAGTAACACTGGTAATGCTATGTCTACCTGTATACTTACTTGTACTAACTATAATCTTAGAATAATCAACAATATTCTTATCAATTTCTATAACGTCTGTGCCCTGTAAAGTTGACAACTTATAGTATAGAACTGATGGAACTTGTTCTGTAAAATGTACTCTTGTCTTACCACCAGTAACTCCTGATTGTATTGGAGTAGTAACTTCTATAGCAGATACACCAGAACCAACAAACTGCTTCTGATAGTCTTGATCTAGGAAGAATTCTAACTTCTTGTCTGATAGAGTATTGCTTGATGTGTCAAACTCTAAAGTGTCACCTATAGTAACATTTAGAGGTGGATTGATAGAAGAACCTATACTTACAAATCTAGTAACAGAGTTGTAAGTTATAGTCACTGCACTAGTAGCAGAAGATACAACTGTAAGATCTATGACATCATCAGGTCTTAGAGTATGATTATCCTTAGTAGTTACTGCAACTCCAACCATTTCAATGGTTCCTGTTATAGCACCTCTTTGTGTCTTGAAGAAATGAGTATTACCAATACCAGTGTTAGTATCAAACATAACACGTTGGAGATCAGATCCAATACCACTTTGAGTGGTTACAATACCAATAGTATCATTGGTAAGAACCTGAACATATACTTCTGGTGGTAATGGACTCTTGAATCCAGTATTGACACGCTTCATCGCATCAGTCTGATATGTCAATGATGTACCAGCACCAGGACTATAAAGAAGTTTCTCACCCTGTCTAAATTGGTGAGGTATGTATATTGCTCTTGTAGGAACGTTTTTAGATTTAGTATTGACTGTAATTGTATGTGCAATACCTGGTCCAAATGTCAATCCTATACCAACATCATTAGCAGCATCGAAGTAAGTGACTACATCACTTGGTGTATCTAAATCAACCGTATTCTGAAGATCGTAAGTAAATTCTTTTTCTAATCTTACAATATTAGATCCGAATGTATGTGCAGCAGCAACTGAACCGTTTTGTGCTCTTATGAGTTGTAGTTTATTATTAAAAGTATCAAAACCATAAATCTTCAATTGCTCCGAATTGATAAGAACAATATCATCTATTTGGAATTTATTATCCCTAGTTACATCTGGAAGATACTCACTTAGTAATATGCTAGTAGTTGCACCTACAGCATCCATAGTAATTCCAAGACCAGTTCTAACATCCCTTGAACTTAATTTTGTTATAGCCTCAAGTCCAGTATGAGTATCTGTTGATATACCAGATATTTTTACATATGATTGATTTGATATACCATGAGGAGTAGTAGTAAATCCAATAACTTTACCAGCACTAGTAGTAAGAACTACATCATTGAAAGTTGTAATCTGAGTTGAGAATGAATCTATTTCTGGAGCAACTATTTCAACAACATCACCTATAGCACCAAAACCATCAGTATCAGTGTTATCAAATACTAGTTTGTCATCAACGTTATAATTTTTACCACCATCAATAATATCAATTTTCTCTAAAGAACCATCACTTATACCCAAGACTTGTGCATTGAGTAATGTATTATTTGATCCATTAGAAACAAACTCATATTCAGGAATATTATAGGAATTAGTGTTTCTAACCAAACCTAACTTGACTGGATCTAACTTTTGATTAGTATCATCATCAATGTTATATTCATCCAATTTTGAATGATAACTATCACCTACAATATAAGGAAACTTAGGTTTTCTGGCACCATTGAAGGGGTCTGATGGGTTATTAGTTAGATTCTGATCAACCGTTGTATAATAGGCATATACACCATTTGGATATTCTGGTGTGGCAGCAAATCTACCGTTATGCTCATCTAAGTCACCAAAACCTTCAATGTATGTAAAATCTTCTATAAAGAATCCAGCAGGGAACTTAGATATATTAGGACCGTCAGGTCTTTGACCAGATAACGGTTTATAACTTGACTCTATGTACTTGAGTGCACCATCTACGTTTGCATAAGGACCGTAGATAGGATTACCATCATAAGCATATCCCAAGATAGGAGAATGTGTTAGTCCAAGGTCATCTTTGAAGAATCTGAGTTTTCTTGGAACGTAATAGTTTACATATGGATTACCATTATCTTTTGCAATCTCATAGAAACCATCATCATCTTCAACATCACCAAATTTAGCATATCGTTCAACCTGATTTACAGTCCATGTTTTAATTTTACTAGAGAATATAGAATCTTTACCTGGTGTTCTAGCAACACATGTTGTACCTGATTGAGTATATCCCATACCCTTATCAATCATATTGATACTGATTATCTTACCACCAGAAATTATAGCCTTTGCTTTAGCACCTGTACCATCCCCAGTTATGATAACATCTGGAGTACTGAAAAAGTTTTTACCACCATCTTTCAACACTATTTGATCAATTTGCCCATTGGTTATAAGTGGTTGTAGATATGCATCTTTACCAATCACAACATCTACAGAAGGTACTAATTTATCATTGATAACAGTAGATCCGTAACCAGTACCACCAGTTTGTACATGCACTCCAGTAATCTTACCTCGTACAATTGGACTTGCTGATGCAGCAGATGTTGTTATTCCTTGTCTACCATCTATCTCAATTGATATAGGAGGATCTTGGAAAGTATGACTACCAGCACCAGAATTTGATATACTTACTAAATCTGATAGATCTTTTTTCGTTGATAATCTAAGTGAATCATTATCTACCTTGTTGACATAGTATTCTGTATTATTTGTTAAGTTTCCAGCAACAACACCAGCACTATACTTAACAATTTCTCCAGAATCAAATCCATGACTAGGGATATTGATTGTATCAATATGATGATTGATACTAGAAGAAGGAATAGTAAAACTTCTATTCCTAACTGTACCCCCATTTACAACAAGAACCTTATCAACTATTTGTCTTCTATCTGTAGTTGTAAACTTCTGAATACCTCCACCGTTTGTGATGAATGGTACTGAATTGATACCAGCAAGAGCACTAGCTTCAGTCTCTGCTAGATGAATATTAAAATCATCTAACTTGATGACAAAATACGGTGCAGAATCTACTAAGTTACCTGGTGTTATACCAATACCTATTTCTGTAGTTCCACCAGATGAATAGATTATCTTCTCACCATTCTTGAATCCATGAGGAGTTGCGAATACACATCTATCAGTATGTGTATTGACAATACCACCAGATGAAGTACTATCAAATTCAACCTCTTGTGGTTGAATCTTCATCTTTGCTTTTATTATGACATCTTTACTATTACCACCAATGAAATTGACATTTGGAATCTCTTCATAGTCAAGTCCCTTACCATCAACTAAAACTTCTGTTATTGTACCTTCAACTTGTGCTATACATGTTGCAGAAGTCACTCCAGTAGTATGTCCATCCTGTACAATAGACAAAGTAGGTGGATTGACTACATCATATCCTGAACCTTGATTTAGTACCTCTACAGAAAGTAGAGGACCATGATAAACTTTATCGGTTGATTTATATGAATATGCCTCTACACCATTAGCGAACAATCCTACTGCCCCTTGAACAGTATTTGTCTTTACATCTCCAAATTCAGATTTCTTGAATCTCCTAAGAATCTTTTGTGCACCCAGATCAGTACCGTAAACGATCTGTGGGGTCAGTGTATGAGTAGATATACCAGATAGGTCATTACCCTCGAAAATATTGATAAACTGCCCTCTACGGACGTTATCAGCAGAATACGCTAGTGATAGTGTATTAGGATCATGTGATTTTACATAATATGGAACATTATCATCTAAATTTGATAGGGTTCCTATTCCAGAAACATAAGAGTATACAACTAAATCACCATCATTTAAATTATGATTGGATGATGTAAATCTAGTAGTAGTTGCTGCAATCCCAATGTTATCGAAAGAACGAATACGTTTTTGAGGATCTATATCCCAATGAGGTAAACTATTAGACGCAACATATACCTCATCACCGTTAGAATAAGAATTCTGAACATCAGCAGTATAACCAAGTTGTGTTTTTACATTCCTTCTAAAATAATATGTTTTAGTAGTATCTAAAACAACAGTACTAACTTCTATCTTACTATCCGATATAATAAGAGTTATAGTTCCCGATACTACTGCATTATCACCATCAATTATATCAATGGTGTCACCAGCAAATAAATCATGCGGTTGGTTTAATGTGAATCTATAATTGCCAGGTGCAATAGTATCAATTCCATAAAGACCATACTTAGATGCAGTGTTATGGATAAAGGTTTTCCATCTAGGATCCTTTTGTTTCTTACCTAAACTCTTTACATTAATACTACTTTCTTCTTGTTGATTTATAGCAGATCCTACAAACTTACTAAGAACCCCCAATACGTTTAGGTTAACTTTCTTTGCAAGATCACCATTCTCATACGAATAAGCAAATAGACCAGCAGTTACAGTTGATCCAATACCACAAGGTGATGTTATACTAGAAACACCTAAGAACTGAGTATAGTTCTTATCAGTATATGTGAATGTTCTATCTTCAAAACTTACACTACCACTAGTATCAAACCCAACAGTAGAGTCAACGTTTAGAATAGTTCCTAGTGCAGGTGTACTCTTTGTTAGGAAGGTTTTACCTGCTTGCTCAAACTTACCAACAGTTGTTCCTTTAGATAAAGCAACCTTATAATATGTTTTCCCACCAATAAGACAACGTTCTACACTGTAGACAGATCCGCTAGTCTGTACAGGTGTAGTATCTTGTATTAAACTCTGACCCTCAATACTTAATGCATCACCACTTACTATGTCACATACTAAAACATCATTTACAATATAATCCGCATCTGATGGTCTTACTAAGTACTTAGATGGTTGAATCATCTCAACTGGTTCACCATACAGTGCACCAAATAATATTTTGAATGCTTCTTCTGTACCCTTAGACTTATAGAAATCTTTTGCTTGTCTAATGAAGTTAGACTGGTTCAATTCTTCATTTAGAGGTCTCTCAGAGAAACCTGGTAAGAATTGTACCTTGAGTTTCTTTAGAAACTCCTTTAGAAATACATTACTAAGATTTGTTACCCTTGATTCTGCTTGATGTGTTCCAATACCTGTTGCAGTAAATGTAAGGTATTCTGGAGCATTAGTCCTACTATTTTTCTCTATACCACTGAAACCCCTAACACAACCAGTGAAAGAAGTAGATCCAATACCAGTATAAGTTATTATCTCATCATTTATCTTTAGCAGTCCCCACTGCCTAGGCCAACCCTTAGTAGAATCAACATATATCGTATCAACCAAACCATTTGCATAAGAAGTTGTGGATGTAAATCCAGTCATCACCTCATTATTAATATAATCAAGACTCTTATATTCAACAAGATTATCAGCGATGTCAACTACACCGCCTTGAAACTCTTGAGAAATATAATATTGTTTTAGAAATTCACCAAATAAAGGATTTTCATCATCAACGTACTGAGGTACTTGACTCTGAATTATCTCGTGGATCTTTACTTTTGTGAATGATGTTGTGATCATTAGGTAGTTGCCGTAGTAGTATTTACCCTCTTATTTTCTCGCCATTTGTGTAACTAGACTGGATATTGAATCTAGTACCAGATGTATTAGCACCTGAAGCGATGGAGTCTTCCCTCATGTAGAAATTGCTATTAGCAACAGAGAATTGTAAATACAACTCTTTTCTTGCAAGAACATCGTTGGATTCAGGTATTGCCTGTACTTCAACAATATTATTTGGTCTAACAGTACTGGTTATATTCGCAGTATTGATAACGACCTCGCCTTTTTTATAATCAACAGTTCCAAATGTACTTGAAAGTACTTTTGCTGTATTGTCAGCTTCAAGACTGAATAAGAATATATTACCCTTAGTTGTTCCTTCTACACGTATATCAGAGAAGTAAACAGTATCAGATATACCACTTACAGTAAATCCAGTAGATTTGATGTTATAAGCATCTCCTCCTATATGGAATTGATTATCATAACATAGTTCATACTGTGTAAATTGATTGATTCGTGCGTATAAATTTCTTCTAATTCTTACCGTAGTAATATTTGAAGTAATTGTAGTACTTACATTATCAATAAGTGAAAGAACCTTACTGTATTTGAATCTACCACCAAATTTATTCAATTCAGGTCCAGATGCAAATGATGTCAATGAATTAATAACATCGGTCTTCATATTCTCTGGATCTCCTACAAAGTTTGCATTGTAGTAAACCCAACTATCAATTTCTACATATAAGAACTTTAAGTCAACCATAGTAGGTAAAATACCTGCTACTGAATAGTTCTTTAGAGAACTAAGTATTTGTTTCTTAGTAAACTCAGATAAGTATGATCCATTCTTCGGTTTAGCAGCAATGTAAACCTGACCATACCTAGGAGGAGTAAGTTCCTCACCACCAAAAGCACTTATAGATTCTATATTAGGATATACAGAAGGTACAATTGCTTCGTAATCACTTGCAGTAACTGCCCTATGTTGTGTTGAGTATAACCTAGGAGCATAGTATCTAATACTCTGCAAATTCTCTATATCGTCACCATTTTCACTAACATAGTTAGGAATGATAGTCGCAGTAAAATCAGTTACCGTTGCATCGTTCTCATCGGACAATGTACCAGTAAATGTTAGACGTGAAACACCATTACCATCCTTACCATTAGTCTTGATGTATGAAACATCAACAACATTACCATTGGTTAGTTTATTACCAAATATACCATCACCAAATAAGACTTCATACTTCTCATCAGTTGTTTCCTGAATCAAATAGATCTTAGATGTAGATGTAATACCAAGTATATTATCAACTAACGCATATTCTTCAATTGTTGTGCTTGCTGCATTTTCCCTTACGTTGACACGTATAGTTGAGGTATCAATACCATCGTTAGGTAAAATGAACCTCTGATTCGGTTGAGAGTCATCGATAACAAATGTATTGGACAAATATTGTCCTTGATATACCTTTATGACACCAGAAGCTTCACCATTGAGTGCAGTTCCAGTAACTTGTTCTGGTATAGAAAAGACGTAGTTTATACTATCAACATTACCATTACCAATAATACCTGGTTCAAATTTTAGAATAGTAGTTGCTGCAGGTAGATCAGATATGTTATAACTGACATCTGTTACTGCTGCTCTTCTTGATCTAGGTACATATCCTATATTTCTTGCTAATGATACTACATTCTCTCTCAAAGTTGCACTATCAATGAAAGTCTCATTGACAACCATATTGGTATTATATGCTGTACTGTATGAGTTGTAAGCTAACAGATTGATCAATATGGATAGGTTAGATCCCTCAAAGTCCATATCAGTGAAATTAGAATTTTCTCTGACGTAATCTTTGATGGATGATTTTATATCCTCAAAATTTAAGTTTGTAAATTGTTGCAGTGCCATTATAATCTTGTTGGTTCGAGTATAAAGTTGACGGTTTGTGTTGGTGACGATAAACCAACAATATCGTATTCTATGCTTATATCTAAAGCATTATCATCAGGAGTTGCCTGAACACCTATTCCTGTCAATCTGACTCTGGGTTCATGGTTAGTGATAGTTAGTTCTATCTCTGTTCTTATAGGATCAATAAAATCTGAGGTTGCAAGTTCAAATAAAGAACCCTCAATCCTAGTACCAATCAACCTATTGAAGAATATTTCACCTACCTGTATACGCACCAAATTTTGCACAGCCCGCTTGATAGCGTCCTCATTTTTCAAGACAAGTATATCGTTAGTAACAGGGTGTCTCTTCAAGGATAATGAAATATCCTTAAAACCCCTTGAGAATGTTTGTGCTGGCACCAGTTTCCAGAATCTTGGTATATTTATTATTTATTGCGGAATTTAATAGTCATCTTCATGACCAAGGTACTTTACCTCTATCATATCTGGATGAGGGTAACCAACAGAGTAAAATTCATCTGCTAGTTCTTGAGTGACATCTAGCATTTCATCTTCATCTATTCCTTCTCTTATGATTACACCCTCAACGTAAATATTATATAAATCATGCATCATTGGGAGTATCAACTTTTCTGTATATATGAAAAAAGGATCCCTTTAGAGGATCCTCATTTTTTCATGTCCTACCCTTGCTTTCGGGTCACACCATATTTCAAAACCTGCTTTTATTGCATCTAAACAGAAGGAAACGTCTTCACCACACATATCTTGAACTTCTCCTGATTCAAATACTTGCATTTGAGGAGCAAACCAAGGATATTTCATTTCGTCATGTTCAAAGACTCCTTTCTTAATAAGTAACCAACCAAACCCTGCATAATCAACAGTAAATGGTTTACGACGCTTTTGAATACCATCTAACATCTCATGGTTCATTACACCACCATTTTCTTTGAAATCACCTTCTTCTAACCAATGTGCTACTGATGATGTATTTCCATCTTCAGTTACATACCAACCAGAGGCAATATCCTTGTCCATACAAACAAGACGGTAGAACTGTTCAATACCAAAAACAATATCACTATCAATCCATAACTGATAATCATACGTCAACTTACCATCCCAAGGAAGTTGGTCTGGTCCTCGTAGAACATTTGCACCTAGACACTTACATCGTGCAAAGTTCACCATTGAACTGTAGTCTTGTGATATCTGTATACTTGCTCCTTGCTGTACCAACTCAAAACAGAGTGATACAAAATTCTTGAGGTATGTGTATGAGACTCCTCTACCTGGTAGACAAAAGACAACGCTTTTGCCTTTGATCATTTCTCTTCCTTTTTCTACTGAGAAATCATCATTTTCTTTCGCAGTTGGTGATTTAGAAACCACCTTAAATCCTTTTGCCATAACTAAGTGTCAGTCATATACATTATAACAGATTATATAGGTAGTCTGCAACCCTCTTATGTCCAAGTTGAGATAAGTGACCTCTAGGTCTCCAATTTTCATCCTGACCCCAAAAACCACGTTTTCCTTTTCCTACTATTTTCTTGATATTGTGTATATCAAAATTTGAAATATCATAGAAGTAACAATCACCCTTACACCATTTTCTAGGTTCTACACTCCAGTGTAAAACTTTTATATTTCTTGATCTACAATACGAATCAACAAGTAATATATTCTTCCACATATTCTCACTATCTAATCTAGAATTTTGAAATGATGTGTAAAATATTTTTGATATTGGTTTAGTTATTGCCCTACCATCCTTGTATATTTGAGGTATGATACCTTCTACCATACCTGAATCATAAAAATGCTCTCTTCTGTTCTTATATGTCCATTGCATTATCACTTGGTCAACATCATGATCCTGTAGATGCATCAATGTTCTTCTAGCGATATTATCATTACTAGCAGCACATTTAGCAATATTTGTTGCTCCTAGTATTTCAGCATAAGTTTGTTCTCCTTCCTCTAATTCATCTCCCCAAGTGAAGGAACACCCATTACATAACAGTGACATTGTACTTGTGTTCAAATAATCTAGCATCTTCGATGTTATTTACCATCGGTTTTCCTCTAACATTCAAAGATGTGTTTAGTAGAACTGGACAACCTGTACGTTCGTACCATGCCTCCAGTATGGGTCTCAGGATGCTTTCAGACGTTTCTGGGACTGTTTGTACCCTAGCAGAGTTATCAACGTGTAAACAAGCAGGTATATCGTCCTGACGCTTGCATTGATAAGTATAAGACATATACCTAGAATGGTCAGGCATGTCAAAATAATCATGGCAATGCTCTTCCAGAATAGCAGGGGCAAATGGTCTGAATTTCTGTCTTTGCTTGATATCGTTAACGAGGTCTTTGGTTGAAATTTTTCTTGGATCCGCAAGTAGACTTCTGTTACCAAGAGCCCTAGGACCAAACTCTGCACGACCATTTGCAATACCAACGATCTTATTTTTGAGTAAGCACGATACCACCTCCTTCGGATTGACCTTACGCTTGATGTTATAACCAAGGTAAGGTGAGAATTGAACTTTTGATCCATCTGCCAATAATGCTGCACCTAAGGCACCTCCAGCGTCTCCAGGACAAGGCATAATCCATAAATTGCACCTTTCCCTAAGTTTTGTGTTTACAACACAGTTGAGAGCAACTCCACCCCCATAACAGATATTATCGCTATATTTCTTCGCTTTGTCAAATATTATCTCTAATTCCTGTTGTAGTATCCTTTCCGCACTCTTAGCAACGTCATATACCCCATATGGGATTTCTTCTTTACGAATACCCTTATGATTGTTTTTATGTAAGAAACGTTCAACACAATTCATATAAACGGGATTTCCGAATGCTGCCATCCCCATAAAGATATATTCTTCATCTAACGGTTTCAAACCTGCCCATTTGGTCAATGCACTGTACCAAAGACCTATAGAGTTAGGATACTTCCTAGACCACACTTTTTTGTACTTTGCCTTACCATCAACCATTTTTGCAGTCCATATTGAACTACAATCCCATTCTCCGATAGAATCAACAACTACACACGCTGCTTCATCAAATGCCGACGTTTGGAACGCTGCAGCAGCGTGAGACTTGTGATGTTCGTGATATTCAGTTGGTTCTAGTGAATAATATCTTTCATTCTTTACAGTTTCAAATTGACCAGCAAATAACTGTCTACTCTTCTTCCAGAAGGGCATTTCGTAAAATGCCACTGTATCATCCTTTTGATAAGTCTTTGCTGCAATAATTGCACCTAAATCCAAATTCTTATCATGTTTCTTTTTTGAGTATCTTTCAGAGTGCGTTGCAAATGAAATTTTGCCATTATTGACTACAGCAATTGCAGCATCGTGAAATCCTTCAGAAAATCCAATCATTCTTCGTCTTCGTAGATATACGGATCTTCACGTTTTAATTTCCAGAGTTTATACTCTCCATAGATCCAATTCCAGAGTTTTTTCATAGTTTTGATTAATGCGAGGTATTTATGACTAATTTTTGAACATTTTAGCAGTTTTTATGATAAACATCAAGTCTAACGCAATTCTCATGTGCCCTAATTCATTTGGATGCCTATATTTTGCTTTTGCGTATCTTTTACCATTATTGAGTTGTAAAGTGTATTCTAATGGCGTAGAATCATCGGAAGTGAGTAAAGCAAGTGGAACATTGTTTATTTTGCAATGATTCTTGATTGTAGTGTATGCAATTTGTTCATATGCCCTTCCGTACTGTTCTTGGTAAATTTCTTTATAATATTGAGTCCAAAACTGCTTATTGATTGGTTTTACATCTTTTTTTAATGTTTCCTGATAATTCAATCCAGTTCCAGTCTGAATAGTCACATTAGTCCAATTATCAGGAGGTCTTTGTGGATCATAATACTCCAATCTCTCAGGAAAGGTTAATTGGATGATTGCAAGGTCATATTTGGTTATATCATTCTCTACAAGTAAATTCCTAACAATTCTAGCATTACTAGAACTACATCTAGCAATATTATAAACTTCTGCCCCTATTTTGTTTCCAAGAAGGGTACTATACCTAGTTTTTTCAGGATCTTTCAGTTCTCCACCGTAGGTGTAAGAACATCCATCAACATAAATTTTCATAGTCTATATATCATATGAAACCAACCCTTTTATTGAATCCTGGTACAGGATGGGCTGCTACAACACCATTCTACTATACTTTAGCGTTAGATAACAAATTTACTCATGCAGGGCATCTAAAAGAGAACAGTTATCTGTATACACTAAAAAATCCAGAATATGAATCTTATTTTCTTAAGAAATGGGAAAAGAATCAGGATCAGCATCTAGTAAATGAAAATACTCTAGA
>CETI01082440.1_pt1 | contig 21633 bp, 30 predicted proteins | sample 361441 | NCBI WGS metagenome assembly CETI01 (sample SAMEA2622478, study PRJEB7988) | marine metagenome | biome: marine biome (ENVO:00000447); feature: deep chlorophyll maximum layer (ENVO:xxxxxxxx); material: "saline water (ENVO:00002010), including plankton (ENVO:xxxxxxxx)" | depth 90 m | reverse complement strand
ACTGCACCTATATATGCAGGAACACCACCTATTTTTTCAGCAGTTGCATATTCTGTTTCTCTTACAACAGAATCAGGGTCTAATAATTTCATGTACCTAAAAACTATAGCAATATCACTTGCTGGGTCTGGATTAAGTATTTTATCTACCATGCCATCATAAAAACCCACCATCATTCTATAATCTTTAACAACTTTGTTTTTATTAAATTCACCTCTAAGTTTATATTCTCTATCAAACATTTGATTATTAGTTTTATACATTTCTGAAAAAACGTCAGACACATCCATACCTGCATTAAGCTGTGCCATTAAACTACTTTTCATCGGACCGTCAGGTAATGATTGTATATAAGACATTGCTTTAGCTTTATTTCTATTAAGTGTTTCTAACTCTTCTTCTTTTTGTTGCCTAACCATTATAGCTTGATCAAGAGTCGGACTTGGGTTTGTTGTCATTTGGTTAAATCCCATTGCAAGATTACCCCAATTTATTTTCCCATCTTTATTTCCTAATAAACCACCTGTTGCTTTTCCTAATCCACCTACTAACTGATTTATTAAGCTAGGTCTTTTATTATTAGTTTGTTGATTTTGCATTTGATTTTGACTGAAATAATCTTGTCCTAAATTATTAACCATGTTTGTAAACTCTCTTCTTCTTTCTAAACCTTTTAAATAACCCTCTAAAGCTTTTCTATTTTCTTCATTCTCCATTGTAAAACCAGGTATGTTTCTGGGATCTGCTCTATAAAATGCTTTTTCAACTGCATCCGATAAACTGCCAGGAGAACTTAAAGCATTATTTTCTATTAAGTTTAAAAGATTACCATGTTGAACATAAGATGTAGGGTCTTTGTAATCTGAATCAGATATTTCTGCTAACAAGAATTTTAACTGTGCTGGCAATGTATTAAAATCCATACCATAAGCATCACTAAAAGCTTTTAATTTATCTTGCCTGCCACCTCTCCATTGACTAGACCCATAAGCAAATCTTCCTTTATTATCTAAAGGACTTTTTGCCATTGGGTTTATACCTCTATCCATACTGCCAGCACTTTCAACTAACATATTTCCAACATATGCAGATGCTAAATCATACGGCATACCATTTGCCATTAAAGTATTCATTGCTGTTATTATTGATGGATGTACTTGCATTTTTAAATCCTACATTCTTTGCATTGCCAATAAAGTAAGGTAATTAAATAATCCAGGCTGTGATCCTGTAGTTTGAGTTGTTTGAGATGGAACAATTCCTAATGCAGATAATAATGCTCCTAAACCTTGTTGCCCTGCACCTGTAAATCCTCCAAATTGTTGTTTAGCATTTTCTACTAATTGTTGCTGTAACATTCTCTGAGCTTCTGATCTATTATATGCTTTATCATCTAATGTATTAGCCATGCCAAAACCCATATTAGCTAAACCAGATAAAGCACCTGCTCCTGCCATTTGGTTTTGAGCCGCAGACAATCCCATTTGATTTTGTGTATTAAATTGGTTCATTGCTTGATTAAAATTTTGCATATTAAGATTTGACGCAAGTTGACCTGCTTGATTTGCAAAAGCTTTATTAGTTAAACTATCAGCAACTCCATGACGGCTACCACCGTATGCTCCTGCTTGCATTGCTTTTTCTTGACCAGTGTTTATAGCTTTTACTCTAGCATCTTCTAAATTATTTAAAGATTGATCTATAACTTGAGAGGTATATGGGTTCATAAATTGATCCATATTTTCTTGATTGAATTGCATTGGTTTATAGTTCATTGCATTTGTCATTCCCGTTTGGGATTGACCAAGAGTATCAACTACTTGATTATAAACATTGTTTCCTGCTGTTGCCATATCTTACTCCTATGTGCTTATTACATCATCCCAATCTGACTGCTCAATTTCTGCTTCATATGAGGATTGATTTGTTGGAATATTTACTGAATTATCTACCACCCCTTGATCAGTTGGATAATCATAACCTCCAGTCATGTAATCAACAAAATCAGTAATAGGGTTATAACTTGTATCTATACTCATTGTCCCAGGGTTCCCAGATCCAAAAAATCCATATTCACCAGTATCATTACTATTAGGCACAGGTGGAAAATAATTATCATCATCATTGCTATTATTTGAACTAGGTTGCACAGAAACAGGCATACCCGTAACAGGATTAGTAGTACCCACTGGACTAGCCATAGGAACTTCAGCAGTTTGTTGTTCTATTCTTCTAAATAAATCAGGATAATTTTCTTGTAATTTATTTAATTGATCTTTGTATAAATCATAAGACCTAAAACCAGTCATGCCATTTTCTGTTACAGTTGGTGGCATCATGTTTCCAATTGGGGTCATACCAAAAGCAGATAAAGCACTATTGGTATTAGCATTTATATTCGGATCTTGAGCAACTACATCAATGCCCATAAACGGAGCATAAGGTGTATTTAAACCTTTTGCTCTTGAAATAGCTTCTTTAATTTCATCTTCCTGCCATTTAGGAATTGTTTGAGTTACTGTTTGTGTTCCGCCTTTACCACCTGCCATTGTCAAATCTCCTTATAAATAGTTGTCTGTGCTTCTTTCCATCCATGATTTTTTAATGCTTTTACCCATCCTTTTCTACCAGATATAGTAAGTTCTGTGCATTTAAGTTGCTTTGCCCATGCTATTACACTTTCATGCATATCTGTTAACTGATTCATTTCCCCTGCCCCCAAAAAAACATGGCAAACTTTCTTTTTAGGATATTCCAATATTTCTGTGACCAAACATCCTTTTTCTGCTGGCCAAAGTTGGTATTTTCGTTCTGCAATACCTTGAAATATATCCACCAAATCATGCGTTCCTCCGCTGTGTTTTAAAGCTTGTTCTATCCAATATCCACATTTATTTATATTTTCCATTATAATGCACTTGCAGTTAAAACACCTAAATCACTTACCTCAAGTTTAAACCTAGTTCCATTTGGACTAGATAAAATTAATCTTTCACCTGTGGCTATTTCTAAATCTTGCCTTTTCTTTCTATTTAACAAATCACTATCTTCTATTTCCCTATTTCTTTCAATTTCAAAATTTGCATCATATTGAATAGGGGGTGGTTGTAAATTCATTATCTCTTTCCTCCAGCCACAGCATTAACTCTCATTGTGCCAACTCTCCAATCACCACTAACATTATTTACTTTCATTCGTATTTCTCTACCTTGCAATCTTACTGATGTTGGATTTTGTAAATTAAATGAACCATGTGATGTTTCTGTTCCATTAGGATAAAATCTAGTTTTAAATTCTAAATTAACTTGACCTTGTATTTTTTCATCTGGAATAACTTGGTTTATATGCATTATTTGATCACCATTACCAATTTGGACTGGTCCAGATTGAGCAAATGGAGTTGCATTATCTCTTAACTCTCCTACCTCATGCTCTACTAACATATACTCACTTCTATTTAATATTGCTTTATTAAAAGTTCCTAATGATTGATTTACGTTTGCTCCAGTATTGTGAGCAACATCACTTGCATTAGTCACAAGTTTTACAATCCCGCCTGTTAAAAAACTTGGTCTATTTGGGTCTGCTTCTACTTCAACAATTTTATTTGTAGTTGTTGATGGGTTTGTTCCACCAGCTCTTAATCCTAAAAATGAACCTTTAATTTCACCAGTTGACATTGATGTAAGACTATCACTTATATTATTTAATCCTAATCCAAAATTAATTCCTGCATAAGTATTTAATAATCTTAAAACATTTACTGCCGTTACTTTTGTAAAACTTTTAGCAGTTTCATAAAATGTTACAGAATTTGTAAATGTTCCATCACCTCTTATTTCAATAACCTCATTTTGAGAAATACCATTTCCATCTAATCCTACTATTGTAACTTGATAAAGAAACCCAGAACCAACTCCATGCACACTTGAAACTCTATATTTTAGTTTTTGATTTGGGAAAACAATACTTTCATAAGTTGTTCCGCTTGCAGGCACAGCTAAATGACCTAATGTTTTTGCTCCTGCACTGTTTGTATCAAGTAATGATAAAGTATTATTGCCAACATTAAATGGTAAGTAACCACCAAAAGTTCCACTACCATATCCTGTTATATCATGTCTTTGTGTTACAAACATCCCAACATCTTGAACATTAGCATCAAGGTTTCCAGATGATGTATCTATTTTTAATGAAAATTTATTTCTAGTTAAATTGTTTTCATAATATAAAGAGGTTGCATAAATTGGATGGGTAAACACACCTGCATCAATTCCAGATGTTCTACCTAAATCTCCAATACTCCATGTATTCTGTTTATAATTCCAAGATACATAGCTATCATTTTCATCTGTTGTACTTGGGTAAAACCATATCACTTCATCAAATTTAGCATTAGCAATAGCAGTAACTTTACTTTTTTGATTTTCATTTATTCTATCAAAAACATGATCAGATACATCACATTTTAATTCTTGCACCCTACCACCAGCAAATAAATGAAATCCACTTTTACCCATCCAAACTACACCTAAATCAAGTTCTACAGATGCTTGACTAGAATACACTCCACAATTTGATCCTACTCTTTGAACACTATGCACAAATGGTTGACCTATATATTTAGCAGTATGAGCATCTTGATCGGTAAGTATTATAATTCCACCTCTTATTTTTTCTGCACATTTTATTGTGCCTTGAGTTTCTAAAGAAATACTGCCAGCTTGATTTGTAGCTAAACTATTCCAAACAGTTATGTTTTCTTGGTCAGACCAAAATATTTCTCTTCTTTTAAATGCCCATAAAAATCTTTCATCACTAACACAAATAGCCACAACATTAGTAGGTGAATTAGAAACTTGAGTAGCAATAGATGAACTACTTAATGACCATTGATATACTTTGCCATCATCAGGACTATTGGCAATTAATGTTTCACCAAAAGTTGAAAGTGTCCATGATGTTGCATCTTGTAATTGAGATGATGTATTAACTGGCGGTGCATTATAAATTCCATTTCCGTAAAAACCTGACCCATAACCTGTCATTCCAGCCGCAGATAACCTACCTGTTGTAAATGGATTTGGAGTAATATCATAAACAATATTATTGGCTGTAACAGCAAATAAATGTTGATAAGTTCCTACTGCCATATATCTTGAGCCACTATTTGAAACCCATGCTATCATTCCTCTGATCGGATTATCCCATGCTCTGCCAGTTCTATTTCTCCATCCGCCAACAGGTTTCATAGAATTATCATGCCACCTTACTAAGTTAGCATCATTCCATCTGCCCATTGCTTGCAAGTCTGTACCATTTTTATACACACCTGCTTTTATATCTAAAGGTAATAAAGCCATTAATTAAACTTCCATGCTCTCACTAATAAATCCCATTTTCCTACTGCTTGCCCATTTGTATACGCACCATTTGAATTAGTTTTACTAGGTAAATAATAATAACCAGTTGATCCATGATATACTCTTACTTGAGTTGTTGATGTAGAAACAACAAAAGCCACACTATTAGTTTCTGCCCAATGGTCATGGGATAAAACAATATCTCCGACAGAATAACCTAAATCTGCACTTGTGCATTTGTAAGATATTGAAATTGCATCTGGATGATCACCTAAACCATGTGTCCATGTTGTGTATTGATTTGCAGATGGTGTAACAGTTAATTCAGCAAAACTTGGTTTAGAACTAGTTACCATGTTTGCTACTGTTACAATTGTACCAGTATAATCATTTGGAGTAAAAGTAAAAGTTCCATTACTATAACTTAATGACGCAGTGTTTTGAGCTGTATTTGTACTCACATTAAAACTATTTAAATTTAATCCAGTACCACTATCATCAGTTGCAAACTCTAATGCCCCAGAACTATTTACTTTTAGAATTTGACCCTGACTACCCATAGTATTTGGTGTATCAGAATTGTCTAAAATTGATGGAGTTGCAAATTCAGTTGCATTAGCAGAGGTATTCATTCTCATTATTTGTTTAGATGTTCCTAATGAATTTGGAGTATCTGTTAAATTTGAACTTACAATACTTGTTGGAACAGAATCAGAAACAGTTTTTATAGTTTGATCTATTGTATCTAAACCAGTATTAATTGTACTGCCCCAGGTATTTTCTGACCCGCCAACATCTGGTTTTTGGATATTATAATTTGTAGTCGTTGCCATCTATTAAACTCCTATTATTGAAATGGTAGTGTATTTGTCCATATTTCATTTGGAACTTGAGGTATATCTGTCCAAGTTTCATTAGGTTTAGGAATTACACCCCAATTTTCTGTTATAATGGGTTCATCTTCCCAAAACTCTTTTGCATTAACAGTTAATGAACTTTGAGATGAAAATGGTATTACTGTTGATTGAGTTCTTAAAAGACTAGACACAAAAGACACTTGAGATTGCATAGGTGCTTGCATTTTAAATTTAGCTTTAAAACTACCAAATAATGTTACTGTTGATAATGCTTGAACTTGTGCATCTCTTATTCTCAAGATTGTACTTGCTAAAGATGTTTGAGTATTCATGTTTGATACTGCGTGTCTTATCCTTAAAATACTTAAAGATAATATTGACTGTGATATATTATCAACATTTATTCTACTTACTTTTATTGGAATTACACTAGCAGATGTTTGAGATACCATATTTGTAGGTGCTAATCTAATTCTACTAGCACTTACATTAAAAAATAAATTATCTGCTAAATTAGCATTATCTAACCTTACTCTTTTTGCAAGTAAGGATGTTGCTGTTTGTGAACTTAAAGATGTAGAACAAAAAATTATTTTTTCAATATTTGTTCCTAATGTTGATTGACTAGAAAAAGGAACACTAGCAAATCTTGTAACACCCATATTTGCAGATGCACTTGTATTGCAAACCATATTTATCTCAATAGCTTTTAAACTACCTGCTAAAGATGCAAATGGTGATTGTGAGTATGTTCCGAATCCAAACATTATAAATCAGTACCATCCTTAAAGGGTTCAATAGTTTTTAAATATTGATAACATTTACCAATAAAACTATCGGCTGTTTGTTTATCAATTTCTGTTACATCTACTGCTACCCACTTTCCACTTATAGTTGGTTCTCCTATATCACTATCTTTTGATGGAAAACCTAAAACTTGTATTTTTACAATCCAATCTGCATTTTTAAGTGGGTCATGGTCAGCATTGTTTTCTTTATATCTAATGACTATTGCATCAGCTATTCTATGATAAGTATTTTCTACTTTAATGCCTATGCAATGTTGAAAATTAGTATCTTTAGCTTCAGTTGTTTTTTGTATTGCCATTTAACTATTTCCTTTAATTTGATCTTCTAATTCTCTAACTTTAGCAGATAATTCTTTAATTGCGTTTATTAATGGAAATACAAATGCATCCTCATGTATTTCTCTTACTCCCCATTTATCTTTTGAAAAACCTTGAAAGTTATCTATTCCTAGTTCTTCTAATGCCTTTTCTACATCTTGAGCAATTAACCCTGTCCTAACTCCCTTTCTTGTTTTTAATGAGTTAGGAAGATCATCTTCTGTTTCACATCTTAAATCTGGTTTATAATGTGCAAGTTCTTGATCATTATTATCAATCTCTTTGTAGCTTTTGTATTCAAAAGTTAAGGGTTCTAATTTTTCTATAAATTCTAAACCTATTGTTGTTGTTCCAAAATTTTTTTTAACTCTTAAATCAGATGAAGCAGATCCCCAAGAACTTCCACCACTACCATCAGATGTTATTTGTTGCCCATTAGAACCAGTACCAGTTGGCAAAGTATAAGTTTCTGCTACTTTAACTACAGCAGATGTATTGCCTAAAGACACAGAGTAATTTTGAAAACTATTTATCTGATTGCCAAAAACATAGGCCGCTTGGTGATCACTCCTAGCTTGATAACCCATTGCAACTCCCCAAGCTTTATCAGTATGACCATAAGCACCAAAACTAAAATGCATATTCCCATTTGATCTAGCACCATATAATGAGGATTTAGATTGATTACTAATGCCAGTTCCCCAATTACCAGCTGCGTTTCCAGATTTTCCTACTGCAAAATGTCCCTCTCCACCATGTATTCCACATTGATCACCTATAGCAAAACTATAACCATTACCAGTTTGCACAGTACTATCATGTCCTATTGCAACTGATCTTGGTTGAGATGATCCGACTTGTGGAGCTGTATAAGTATTGTACGGTCCGCCAGTTAAATTTTCATCATAAAGATTTATAACAGAACCAGATTGAACAGTTGACCATTGAAGCCCTCCATTTTGATATTCTAAATATTGTCCATTAGAGCCAGTATTTGAAATATCAAGTTTTGCTTCAGCTATAGTGTCATCTGTAATCATGGCATTTGTAATTACATTATTTGCAATAGTTGTTGCACCATCTCCACTAGATGTTACATGACCACTATGATTAGGATGTGTATAATTAATAACTGGCTGTGTTAATTTTGATTTACCGATATAACTCATTTGGGGTATTTATCCTTTACTGCCTTAATTTTATCTTCCATCTCTTTTGGGAAAACTCCTGCATGATATAGTGCATCTAATTGATCTCCGATATACGGATACTCATTGCGTCTATTTTGATGGACTGTATCTAAAGTATTTTCTGAATATTTTGAACTATATGCATCTGTATCAAAAGTAGCAGTCTTATTAGTTTCATCTATATTTACACAAGAAAAATCAAAATTATCATATTCTTTTTGAGTTAATGAAAGTGTAGCAGTAAATTGCTCTAAATCTTGCCCATTAGAGTGTTTAGGAATAATAGACGCAGGATTACCACTTTCATCAGTCATTACATACGACCATTTTGAATTTTCTCTTTTAAATAATATTATTTTAAATTCTGCCATATTTTTACTTTCCATAAATCATATGTGCTTTTGAACTTGCGTGTTTTTTTAAATACCAAGAACTAGATGCAGATGTAAAAACACCTGACCCAGTACAATAAAATCCATAACTATATTTGTATCCCCAAGTTCTAAACCACGGAGTCGGTTCACCTAGATTTCTAAGTTGCACCCAAAAAACTGAATTATTTACCCAGCCACTACTACTAGTTCCCATTGGTAAACCTTGATGGGAATTGTAATTGCACACTAAACCATAAAAACTAAATGCCCAACTACATTCAAAACCATACCCCTCAACCCCTACACCAGTTGATCCAGCAGAATTTGTAGCTACACCCCATGCAGACCTATCATTACTACCACTACCCGTATTGCCACTATGATAAAATAAAACAGCATCAACATCAGTATAGGCCGATATATTATAAGTAGTACCAGCTGCATGACTGCCACCTGTCGGATTAGTGTCATTGTGTTCTTCAGATATAACTGTCCAACTACTACTACCCCCTCCGCCAGATGGTGCTTCCCATGTCATGCCACCAGTATTTCCTGATCTTGCAACTAATACATGACCGTCAGTTGGAGAGTTGCTACATTTAAGATTAGCTTCGTCTATAATATTATCTGCAACTGTAGTTGCTCCATCTGCTACTGATGTAACCTCACCAGTATGATTAGGATGCTGATAAAAAATTGGGCTTTCACCGATATAACCTATTCCCATTACGTTTGCTCCAATAAACTAATAAATGCATCTGCATTTCCAGATGAACTTGAATAAATTTGTATAGTGTCAGATGTTTCTAAAACTATCTTTTGATCTCCACCAACAACTACTAAACTACCACCAACTAAAATTGGTGCATAATTCACAATTGTATAATATGCACCAGCAGAACTATCATATACTCTTACCCCAACTGTTATGCTAGAACTTGATGAAATATTAGCTATTGTCATTCCTATAATTGTTGCTGTTGTGCTTGATGGACAAGTATAAGCAGTTGTAAAACTTGTTCCTATACTTGCAAGACCTTTATTCTTAAATGTATTTGCCATATTTAAATCCTATCCACATTGAAATGCAAGAGCAGTTGCGTCTGATACTGATATTCCACTACCACCACCACCACCTCCAGAAACAGTCTGCCAAGATGGTGCTGAGCCACTACCATTAGATGTTAAAACTTGTCCACTAGATCCGTAATTTGTTCCACCGATTCCAATTTGACCTGATGTGCCTATGTGTAAAGCATCATTTCCACCACCTTTTAAAATGGTTGTGCCGTCTGCCCTCATTTCTTGATGGTAATAAGATTGAGTACCTAATCTAAATGTATTATCTGATGCTAAACATAACATTGAACCTCTAATATTTGTATTAGAGCCAGGTTGTGCTATAAATATTCCAGACCTAGTATTAGCTGATGTTACTGTTATAGCTGCCTCTGATGTACCATGTACATGAAGATTATTTAATGGACTGTTTACGTTTATACCAACTGCATCTTGAAAAGTAGCACCAGCATTAAATAATGCTTTCCCTGCCTCTGACATATCAAGTGTAAGAGCAGTTACTCCAGACCCACCATCATTACCTTGAATAATGACATCACCATTAGAAACTTCATTTTTTATAGTGACATTATTTGATGCAAACCCACCAATAGTTCCAACAAGTGTGCCATCATCTTTTAATAAAATATCACCCCCACCTGCATCAAAAGTTATATCTCCTGCAACATCTAAAGTAAAATCACCACTAGATAAACTTTGTGTATTTCCACTAAAAGTTATATTTCCAGTTGAACCACCACCACCACTTACTGTTGCCCAAGATACAGTTCCAGAACCATTAGTTTGCAAAACTTGATTTGTTGCACCATCTGATGTTGGCAAAGTAAAAGCACCAGCCACAGTAACAGCACCAGTTGATTCAATTTTAAGTAATTCAGAATTAGAATTATTTGAAAAAACTATTGGGGCAGTGCCTTGCTCAATATGAAAGTTTGTTTGGCTACCATCATGGTAAATATCAAAATCATTACCACTTCCCCATCTAATTCTTGTATTGTCATCTGCTTTTAAAACATTGCCTGCTGAATACCAAACAAGGTCATAATTATTACCCCGTAATTGAAAATCTATGCCATAGTTATTTTGACCATCAAATGTAAACATACTGTCTACATGAACAGTAGCACTATTATTAAAAGTTACTGCACCAGTAAAAGTTCCTCCGCTAGTTGGCATCCCACTTGAGCCACCACTAACAGTTTGCCAAGTAGGAGCAGAACTAGAACCATTACTTGTAAGCACTTGACCACTTGTACCATAATTCGCTCCAGATAATCCTATCTGCCCAGATGAACCTATACGAAATTTTTCACCACTTTGAACCGCTAATCGTATATCTTCTCCCCTAAAACCTAAAGGTTTTAATGCACTACCACCTGTATTTGATACTTGTAATGCTAAATTGCCACTACCTACCTCACCTACATTATCATTAATTGTAAGTTTAGCATTAGTGCCAGATGTAACTGATATATCACCACTAAAATCACCACCAGTTTTTGGCATATATGTAGAGGTTGCATTTGATTGAGTTAAATAGGTACTAGATGCATTAGATTGAGTTAAATAGGTGCTTGATGCATTAGACTGCGTTAGATAGGTACTAGACGCAGAGGATGTAGTTAAATAACTTGCTAAAGCACTTTCATTTGCTAGAGGTATCCAATTTCCACCGTGGGCAAAGTAACCTTTTCCTGTTGCATGGACATGGGCGAACATTCCGTGCTGATTAGTCGCTGATGGTAGGTCACCTGTAGTTGCATACATATTTGCAAATAAAACTTTCCCAGTGGTAGAAATGTCATTTGACCCCATATCCAGATCACCAGTCATTGTCCCGCCACTCAACGGTAATTTAGTAGCAATACTATTAGTCACAGTGGTAGAAAAACTAGCATCATCTCCTAAAGCAGATGCTAATTCATTTAAAGTATTTAAAGTTCCTGGAGCTGAATCTACTAGGTTACTTACTGCTGTTGAAACAAATTCTGTTGTTGCTAATCTTGTAGTTGAATTGCCAGCTGTTTGAGTTGGAGCAGTAGGGTTCCCAGTTAAAGATGGTGATGAAAGAGGTGCATAGGTACTTGCAATAGATGATGTTGTTGAATAAGAACTTAAATCTACTGTTGGAGTTTGCCATGTTGGAGCAGATGTTGAACCATTACTTGTTATACATTGTCCAGCAGTTCCATAATTTGTACCACCTAAACCCCATGCTCCATTTCCAGAGCCACCACCATTTATTCTAAATTTTTCTAATCCATCTACTGCCATTACTATTCTTGAATTATTAGCTTGGTTCATACCATCTGCTAATAACCACATTGTTCCAGATGCATCACCTTGTAATTGTACTACTGTACTACTAGGTGCTGTTGTATTTCTAAGAGTTATATTAGGGTCAGTAGATTTATAAATATTTATTCCAGAAACTTGGATATTATCTACAAAAGTGGTTTTGCCATTTTGATCAGCAACAGCAGACCTTGATGCAGGTAAAGTTATAAAAACGTCTTTTGTACCAGCTCCAAAATTTACAGCATTATTTGAATTTGAACTTTCATAAACAGTAGTTCTTGCAAGTGTACTTGTCGAATTATTCCATGTACCTAAACCAGTTTCAAAGTTACCACTAGCATCAGTAATTGCATAAGTAGTTGTATCCCCATCTGATATAGCACTTGAAAAAGTTTGAAACCCTTGACTAGTTCCAGACAAAACCATGTTTGTTGTACCAGTCGTTGTACTTGTTTGCTTTACTCTATCCTTTACTACAAATGCCACAGTTCACCTCTTAGGTTAATGTTATAGTTAGATCACCAGATGCTATTTGCAAAATATCAGAGGTCTGTATATCTTTTGTGTTAGTCAAGTTTGCATATGCAATTAAATTACCACCACTACTTGCGTCAAAAATTCCTGCTACTGCTACTGTTCCCCAGTTACCTGTGGCAGTCGGGAAAGTTATAACTGCATTGTTTGAACCAACATTTCCTGTAATTGTAAATGCTATAACTTTTCTAGTGTATCCGTTACCAGATATTTCTGTTCCAGATGCACTATCACTCGGCCCGTTTCCTGACGTAAATAAACCAACATACCAAGCACTAGGTCTAGTAACACTTGATGATGTTAGTAGCCAGTTTAATACCCGATTTTCAAACGTATCTGTTAATGCGTCGCTCATAATTAATAACTCCTTATCCTTAGTTTAAGATTGCTTGCACTATGCCTTGTATTATCACTTTCACCCATAACTGCGTTTATTGCACCTTGATAAGCAGTACCCCAAACAGCCATACGTTCATCATTTTGAAGATATGGGGATGCTTGTAATAAAGAACCATATAAGTACAAATCTGGTTGCATTGCTAATAACCAATTACTTGTATTACTATCAGATAAAGATGGTATCTGTGCATAGTACAATATTTCACCTTGATAACTTGCATCTGGGCTTGGCCAGACTTCAATTAAATTAGACACATGGGCAAAATATTGAGGTTTACCCTGTGCATCATTTCCATCCATTCTTAATTTGGCAATCTCTTCTGCTGATGTTTGTTTTAATAATGTTTTGCCTGTATCATTTAAATGAAAGCGAACAGTTTGTAACCAGTCAGGTGGAGTTGCACTATATTGAGTATCAATATTAGCAGTTGCTTTTTCTTGCATTTTATAATGTCTTAATTCTCTATTTAATTGAGTTTCTGCTAATTTAATAAAATCAGGTATCACATTAGTTAGATCATTTCTATTTAACCAATCAGCTATACTTAATTTTAGATTTGCAAAACTATCCAAAGCCATTAAAAACCTCTAACTAATAATTTTTTATAATCTGGATCTTGTAATTTTTTTCTACAATATTCCATAAATTCTTTACTGCCTAAACCTAACCCACTTTCTTTTGACCATTGTTCTGCTAGAACTAATGGTATTTCTCCTACATAACGCATCCGACTATCTCCAAAATGATTAGGTAGGTCACTTGTGTTTAAGTTGTGAATATGCTGAAGAATAGGCTGTACATCTTGTTCCCTTTTGACATACAGCTTATCTTCATCCTCAATTATATTTGTTTTAACAACCATTATTTTTTAATTTCCCATGCTTCGTTCACATCAGGAGTATTCGGGTCATCTTTTTTAAAATACCCTTTTTTATTTCTTGCCCTTACTTTCTTCCCGTCAATTTCACCCCAATTATTTTTAACTATTTCGTCAGCTTCTGATTGCGTGACTTCTATAGTTTCACCCTGCATTGTGGCACGACCATTAAAAAATGGTCGCACCTCAGTGGTTATTTTAACCGATACAGTCATTAACTTGTAGCTAGATCGGCGATTATACCATTAGCAGTTTCATAAGCATAAAAACCCATCTCCATTGAGATTAAACGTCTTTCACTATGACCTGTTCTAGCCAATGGTTTTTGTGTTAAAGGTTGCAAGGTTGCAATATGTAAATGCTCAGGGTCTAGCACAAAACAATCTCTGCCCCTACTAAATCTTGATGGCATCACTGTCAAAGTTCCGAAATCGGACTCGTAGACACTGAAACCTGCTACTATTGCTCTTCTACCAGCTGGAGAATTACTATAGTCATATTGCTTAGATGCATTACCACTAAACGCAGATATTGCTTGCTTAACATGAGAGCCACAAACAATATTAGATGGTTCAGCTCCATTTTCCCAGCATGATGCAACTACATCCGCTAACATTGCTTCAGTTATTGCTCGTACATTACCAGCACTTGCATCTGTTGCCGCAGCATTAGGAGTTCCACCACTTAATGTTGGGTTTGCACCGCCAGTTCCGCGTGAAACATTTGATGTTAACCAGGCTGGTAAGCCAGGAGTTACTCTAGCTGTAGCACCGTTCGCTGCACCAGCATTGGCTGCCTTATTAGCAGTTATTGATGCTTCTGCATCCCGTTTAATTTCTTTTGTCTTAAAAGCAATTTGCTGGGCTAAAGTCTGCGCGTTGGCTACACCGTTTACTGCTTCATCAGTCGTGGAAACTTCAACAACTTTATCACTGATTTCTGTGTAAGTTCCTTTTCTGACTGGCAAAGTTCCTGCGTCGTTAGCTGGGCTGGCTTCACCCTCTGCCACTTGATTAGCGGAACTAGCTGCGGCTAATGAAATCTCAGCAAATTCCACATAAGTATTTCCAGCTTTTCTTTGTTTACACATTGAAAAGACAGGGGTTTCTGTCGGTGAGATAGATTTCAGCAAATCGCTGATATCTTCTCTTATGGTCGTTACGTCGTAGGTTTCGACCGTTCCTGTATTTTGAGCCATTGTATATCCTCCTTAAATTAACATTAACTCGTTGCTAATAACCAGTTCGCGGCATCATCCACAGAACCAGTTTCTTGTAATTTAGCAGTAGCATCTTTAATTGCTTTAGATTTTTGAGAGGTATCAACTTTTTTAGCACCAGGTTTAATGTTCAGAGGTCTAGCATTTGTAACCTTACTATCAATATTTCCTTTTTTAGTAAGTTCTTGATATTTACGAGCATCATTTAAAACTCTAATTGCTCTACTATCAATTATATTTGCTATTTCTTCCTCACTAAACCCATAACTAGCACCAGCATCAACTAATTTGCCACGCATCGGAATTGCTGTTTCTTGATTTGCAAATTCTGGAATAGCTTTTTTTAATGAATCAGCTTCTTGATCTAAATAAGTTTTTAAAGCTTTATCATTTTGTGCTTGCTGTTCCTTTTTAATTTTTTGTTTTTGCATTTCAAGTGATCTTTTTTGCTCTACAGCATCAATCCATTTTGCATGATCAATACTATACTGAATAGGATCGGCATCAGCCATTGCAATGTCAGGCTTTTTAATTTCAACTTGATTAAGTTGGTTCTGATATTGTTCTAAAGCAGTTGCAAGTTGCTCCCGCTCTTTTTGTAGTTCTGCATAAGTTTGCTCAGCTTGTTTTTTAATTTGAGCGGTCTTTTGCATTTCTTTCTGGATATATTTTTGACCCGAAGCTGATTGTCGGAGTTGGTCGAGTGTCCATTGTTCTTCTACCCCATCTACTTTAACAGCATATGTTGCAGGTGTATTTTCAATATTCTCTTGTACTTCTAATTGCTCTTCGGTTTCAATATTATCTTCAGTATTTTCAATGCTAGTATTTTCACTAGCATCAATAGGTGCATCATCAACAGATTGCTCTGAATCAGCTGTTTGATTAGGTGTATTTGGATCAGCTAGTAAGGATGCTGTTGCTTCCTCAATTGATCCTTGCTCAGGGTTTGTCGTTTCGTTCACGGTGCAATTCCTTTTTGTTTAGATTTCTTTCTATTAAGCATTTCATAATCTGCAATAGCAGTTGTTAATTCATGTTCAATAGAACTTATAGCCAAAATAACTGAATGTGCCTTTTCACGGGTTTCAATATCTTTTTGGCTAGACGCAAGAAAAGTAGAAATTTGTTGATCTCTTACTCTCCCAATTGCTTCTTTAAAAGCTTTACTTTCAAGCAACTGTTTTGCCTGATCTGCTTTAATTCTCATGTCATTTGTCATTGCATCTGCCCCCTATTATTTCTAGGTGCATTTTGCATTTCTTTAATTCTATTTTGATCAACTTGAACACCATATTTTGCTAAAGTTTCTGCAGCCTTTAACACTAATTCTTGGTCAAGTTCATCCCTCTTCCTATCATCTTCCATTTCAAGTTTTTTATTCTCTAATTGTAACTTTGCCATATCTGATTGCATCTTAGATTGCGATTTAATCTGCTCTGCATTCATCATTGCCTGTGCTGGATCCATTGGTTTTGGTTGACCTTGTGCTTGCTGTTGTGCTTGCATCATCATTTGTTGCTCAACCTGTGGGTTCATAGGATTAAAATACCTTTCAGCATTTCTCATTCCAGCATTTGCTAAAACGTCTGCCAATGTGTTCCTTATTTGAGTTAGGGTTACTAAACCGTTGCTCGGTCCGTATTGTTGAAAAATTTGTTGTTGTATTCCTAAAACTTGTTGCAAAGTTGCTTGTTTTTCTTCAACTTTTCCTGTGCCTAATCCTACACTTATTTCTAAATCCATTTCAGTATTCCATGATCTAGGGTCAATAGGCACAAATTGACCATTTAAACGCATCATTTCTTCTTTTTTGCTATTTTTTACAACTAAATGTAAAATTTTTCTAAAAAGTTGAGTTACCCCACCCTCTGCAAGATTTCTTGCAATTACCTCTACTTGACCTTGAGCCGTAGTAATATGATGATCAACTGCACTTTTTGTTGTACTTTGTAAAACGTCTGCATTTAATCCAACATTTGTTCCAGCTACCCCACTTTTTTGATCCACTACTTTATCTAAATATTGTAATGCTCCTAATGTATTTCCTGCTGTAAAAGGTATAGAAACTGGTGTAATGGCACCGGGTTGCCGTGTTCTTATAATTGCTCCAACTTCATTGTTCAGCACATCATCTAAATTTACCTGACTATCTACTACAGATAATCTTGGAGTATTAACTAAAGCAACATTATCAAGAACACCTCTTAAAATACTTGTTGATGCATCCTGATCATCCATAAGCATCCCAACTATTGACCTACCCCAAACAGTATGGGGTTCTGGGTCACACTCAAAAACAGCAAAAGGTTGTTGGTCACATGGCATATAATCTAATAATTTATATTTTGATCCACCCATTATAAATTTATGTAAAACAGGAACACCTACACCATCAACATCTAAACGCATATAGCATTCTGTAACACCAACAAGTTTTGATGTTGGGTCAATTGTATTTTCACTATCATCTTTATTTTGTGTAAAGCCAGTTCTTGCCCTATATTCTTCATCATTTTGGCTATCATCATCATGTGCATTAAGGTTATAAACTTCATCAAAATCAAACCCCATTGCAACTAAATCACCTACTGTTTTATTAACTCTATGACCAACAACATAAGCAGTTTCTATATCTTTTGCATTTCTATCAACAAAAAACTCTTCAGGTGGAACACTATCAATTACACAATCACCATAATCTGTTGTTCTACTTATTTTGACATTGTGAATAGATTTTTCAATTTCGTTCCCACTTGCTTGATCAGTGACCATAGTTTGCACCGTGCTATGTTCAACCAATTCAACATTTTCATCGGCAACCAAAAAATTAAATTCATCATCATTAAGATTTGTATATGTATAAACTTGAGTATCTTGCTTATCATCATAATATACCTTTAATATCCCTAGACGTTTAACAAGAGCATCTTGAAAAGCATCATTGAGCAGTTTAAAATAATTCATTCTATGGAGTTTAAAATTAATAAATTGTGTCATTTGTTGAGCAACAGCAACATCTTCTGGCCCTTTTGGGATAAATTCAACAGGACTACCTGCACCTAAAAAGACCCTCATTAAACTAGGTTTTATTGCTCTAACTGCATCTCTACATTTTGTTGCAACAACTCTTGACCTGCCTTCCTCATAACCAAGCCGTGTTTTTCCATCAAAATATTGTTGGGATAATGTTCTTTCTGGAACTATCTCTGAATCTATAAAATCCACAGCATCTTCAATGGCAGTTGCAACTATACTTTCAATTTGAGAGGGTTCAAGTGGTGCTAATTTTGTCAATTTTAATTTCCATCTTTAAAATGTTTCTATTATATCACTACTAACATTCTATCACTATTCTTTTATCTACACGGACTACCTTTTTACGGTCGTACCTTTTTTTATTTGGAATAACCTGTTTTGCTTTTCTATTTTGCAACATTGCCCTAGCCACAGGATTAATTTTTCTAATTTCAAGTTTTTTCACCATTTGGAATTATCTGACAAAAGGGTTTTGCTTGATAAACTTGTGGAAAAGTTAAAGCTTTTTCTGCCTTTTGAATAGATACCTCAAAACATTTTTCTTTATTTGGATACAATTCTTCTCCAGTTATCAAAACACAACTTTTAGCCATAGGTGATGAACAAAGAAGAATTATAACCATCCACATTTTATTTACCCAATTCCCAGTGCGGACTATCTATAAAAGGAGTTTTGCCCTGTTTCCTGCGTAAATCTGTGTATTCCATACATAATTCCTCACAAGATTTTTTATGATGATCCAAATGTAAAAGATTATAAATGTGCCAACAAGCACCCCATCTTAATTTTACTCCTTTTTCTCTACTAGCTTTTAAAATTGCATCACCAGCTGTAAAATAACAAGGTAGTTCCCATGATAATCTACCATCTACATAACAAAAAATATCAATGGCATGGCTAAACCCATCAACCTCTTGAGGTAAATGTTTGCTATTCATGGTTTTAGATGCTTTTGCTGCGACCAATTTAGCCTGCTCACTTTTTGTACGAACACCACAAGAAATTCCAAAATCAATAGTAGAAATTTCAATAGCATCTTTAAAAACGTCAACTAAATCGGGATGTACCCCTTCTAGCTTTGATAATGACTTTGTTCCGAACTTGTAACCCATATTTTTGTTTTCCTTTCAATCTTGTTACTGGCATCCTGCGTTTTCCTAAATATTCATTTGAATACCTAAAAATTTCACCACTTTTTGCAACTCCAATATCTTGCTGTAAGTTTTGACGGTGGGTTTGTATCGCATCTGTGCCTTGCTCTAAAGCTTTTTTTTCTTGCTGGCTCATTTTTTCTTATTTTCATATTCGGGTCACCAAATCTAACTAATTTAACTTGATCACCTTGTTTTGCTAAGACTGCAAATTTTTTACTTTTACTTGGAGTTCTTTTTGGTTTGTTATAACCAGAAAATCTTTCACCCCTATATTCAATACTCATTATTTTCTTTTCTTTGCTTTAGGTTTTTTGGCTGTTTTGGCGGCTAAAGCAAATTGCATAGCAGTTGGTGAACCTTTTGTTCCTGGCTTTCTCATTTTTTCACCACTACCTGCTTTAATTCTTCTGCGTTTTGCATGAATGTTTGCATATAAACCTCTTTTACCTGCCATTTTTAAATTCCTTTCATTTTTTAGTGTCAATTTTCTTTGTTTTATCGAATGATCTCATTCCAGCTATGCCAAGCATACCAAATAACAATGGCATCATTACTGACATATCTGCTTGAGGTATTATAATCCCAAAACCTGCACATATTGGAGAAACTAAGTAATTTACAGCTAAACTTACCCCACAAATCCACCCTATCAACGGTCTCCAGCTTGATTGAAACCAATTACCTTTTGCATCTTCTTGTAAAACCTTAATTTGAGCCATTGCCTGCTCATGTGCTTGTTTTTCCGCTAATGTTGCTAGTTCCTGTGCTAATTTTCTTTGTAAATCTATGTCAGGAACGGCTTTTTCAATAATTTTAGACACAGGTTGTAATAAAGATGTTATTAGGCTCATTGATAAATCCCCTCTATAGTGTCTGCCCATGAATTTAATTCAATATTTTCTTTTAAAAATTTTGAACGGGCAATTCTTTTAGTTTTTTGTCCAGAAAAACTTGAAATTGGCATAAATATCACTTTTTCTAACTCTAAAGCAACAAATCCTATTGCATCACAATGATCTGTTGTTAATGGTTGTTTTTTTAACCCATATGCAGTAAAAAATTGATACCCTTTTTGTCTGCCTGTACCATCTTTTGTTTTATAATGTGAACTTTTCACTTGTAACCTTATTAACCCTTGTCTACCTCTATTTACAATAATATCTACACAATCCAAATTCACTATTTCACAAGTTTCACCAAGTTTCATAAGAGATTTTGCACATATGTATTCACCTAGTTTTCCTGTTTCGTAATTATTATTTCCCAAATCATCTTCTCATTGACTGCTCTATTCTATCTAACTTTGCATTTATATCCCTTACATGATCTTTTATTTCTTTTATTTCTCTATCATGCGTTAAATTAGTTTGTTCAAAAAGTTTTTCTAATACAGTAATTTTAGTGTAATGAATTTGTTGTTTTTGATGCATCCACCAAACAAAACCACCTACGGGCAGAACAACATATGTCATTACTTGTTCAATCATTTTTTACCCTTACCACTTAAATAATTGACTTTATTTTTTTGAAATAATTTATCTAATAATTTAATAAACCAATTCATTTTTTGCTCTCCGATTGTCCTAGCCAAATTGCAAAACAACCACTAAAGCATCCAAAAATTATTGACGCAAAAGATGTTTGATTAATGGTCGGGTCTGGTAAATTTATCATCCAATTTGTAACGTAAAAAGCCATAATAGTTATGGCCAGCATCATTAATCTCGGTATTATTCTCCAATTATCAAAAAATACACTCATGCTTGTTGTTCCTTTAAAAATTTAGCAAATATAAAAATTCCAATGGTTCCAGCTACAAGAAAAAGAAATAAAATAATAATACCAAATATTTGCCAGCATAAATCTCTAAATTCAGCTTTTTTCTTCAGCATCTCTCTATGATTTGCTCTTTCTTCAGCAATCATTTTTTGTAAATTTTGCCACTGACTCATTTTACCGTGTAGCATGAAAGTTTCCCGAAGTCTGTCTCTAGCTTGTTTCAATTCTTCTTGTTTAAAAAATTTATCAATGGCACTAGCTTCAGTTCCAGTAAATCTATTTAAAAAACTATTTTTTTTCCTATTAGCACCAAAATTCAATTCTGCTTCTGCTTTAGCATA
>CETI01059183.1_pt1 | contig 21676 bp, 15 predicted proteins | sample 361441 | NCBI WGS metagenome assembly CETI01 (sample SAMEA2622478, study PRJEB7988) | marine metagenome | biome: marine biome (ENVO:00000447); feature: deep chlorophyll maximum layer (ENVO:xxxxxxxx); material: "saline water (ENVO:00002010), including plankton (ENVO:xxxxxxxx)" | depth 90 m | reverse complement strand
AGATTATGGTTTTATGCAAGGTGTAGTCAGTTCTAATAGAATCAGGATGTCTAATTTTAATGGCTACAGGGGTTATATGATTGATGGTGTATTAAATAATGACACTATAAAAGGCATTATTTACCGAGGTAATTATGATTCTGAAAAATTTATTGGATTTAAGCAGAGCGGGTTCAGTCTTTCAGATCCTTATGGTTTGACAAAAATGAAAAAAGGTTATGAAAAATTTACTTATCGTTTTAATAATACAGAAGGATCTTTAATTACAAGTCGTGATAGTAAGTTTCTTGGAAAAGTAAATCTAGTTCAAATCATGGGTTCATGGTGTCCAAATTGTTTAGATGAAACAAGATACTTATCTTCATTAAGTAAGAAATTTGATGAAATTATGATTACATCAATTGCATTTGAATTCGCAAAATCTGAGGAGAAAGCATTAGTTAATTTAAAAAAACTAAAAAACAGATTAAATATCGATTATGATATTTTATTGGCTCAATTTGGTACTAGTAGTAAAATCGATGCGGCTAAAAAACTACCCTCCCTAGACACATTGATATCATATCCAACTTTAATAGTTATTGATAAGTATCAAAAAGTAAGACGAATTCATACTGGGTTTAATGGGCCAGCAACAGGGGATAAGTACGAGAATTTTACACTTGAGTTTGAAAAATATATAGAAGAATTGATAAAAGAGTAGAATTTTTCAGCTGATGTATTCCCATATATCTTTTTTATCAATCATGTTCTTTAAATTTTCAAGAATTATAGCGTTATTTATATTTTTTAGTTTGGGGTCTTTTTGAATAATTATCTCAACTAATTTTCTGATTTTTTGAATTAAACGACTATCGCCAATAAGGTTTGTTACTTTTAAAGGCATTTCTCCGCTTTGTTGAGTTCCCATTATATTTCCTGGTCCTCTGATTTCCAGATCTTTTTCAGCAATTAGAAAGCCGTTATTAGTTTTTACCATTGTTTCCATTCGGATTTTACTCTCTTTAGTTTTCTTATTACCTGTTATTAAAAAACAGTAGCTTTTATGATTTCCTCTACCGACTCTACCTCTTAGTTGGTGTAGTTGGGATAATCCAAATCTTTCAGCGCTTTCAATAATCATAACAGATGCATTTGGGATATCTACACCAACTTCTATTACAGTTGTAGATACCAAAATTTGAGTCTTGTTCTCTATAAATCTTTGCATTTCGTATTCCTTGTCCTCATTATTCATCTTTCCGTGAACTATAGATATTTGATATTTAGGCATAGGGAAATCTCGTGAAAAACTTTCATAACCATCAAGTAAATCTTTAAAATCTAATTTTTCACTTTCTTTTATCAGGGGGTAAACGACATATGCTTGTCTTCCTTTTTTAATTTCAGCTTTTAAAAAATCAATTAATTTGAGTCTGTCTTTGCTGGTTTGATGAAATGTATTAATATGTTTTCTACCTGGAGGTAGTTCATCAATAATAGACATATCTAAATCCCCATAAGCTGACATTGCAAGTGTTCTAGGAATTGGTGTGGCTGTCATTATTAGAATGTGCGGAGGTAAACTATTTTTATGCCAAAGTTTACTTCTTTGAGCAACTCCAAATTTATGCTGCTCATCGATTATTGCTAGCCCTAAATTACTAAATTCTACACTATCATATATTAATGCATGAGTACCAATTAATAAATCAATCTCACCTTTCTTTAAGCTTTCTTTTATATTTTTTTTATTTGAAGCTTTGCTTGACCCAGTTAATATTTTTATATTGATATTCAATAAGTTACATATTTCATAAAACTTGTTATAATGTTGGTATGACAAAATTTCAGTAGGGGTCATTATACATGTTTGAAATCCATTTCCTATAGCAATTAACGCAGCCATGAATGCAACTATAGTCTTACCAGATCCAACATCCCCCTGCAATAGTCTATTCATTTGAGCACCACCTCCTAAATCATTTCTTATCTCTTTTATGACTCTCTTTTGAGCATTCGTCAATTTGAATTTTAGATGATTGTTGTAGAATTCTTCAAATTTATTACCAATTTGGTTAAAAACATAACCCTTAATTTTATCTTTTCGAGTTATGTTTTTCTTCATTAATCTAATTTGTAAGTAAAATATTTCTTCGAATTTTAATCGGTTAATAGCTTTTTTTAAATCATCTGATGTTCTAGGTTTGTGAATAGATATTAATGATTGACGTCTTCCTATTAAATTATATTTATCTAAAATATACTTTGGCAAATTCTCCTTAATATCAGTATTTATGTTAATTAAAAGTTCTTCAATTAATTTTGAAAATACTTTGTTGGTGATTCCTCTCTTATTAAGGTTTTCAGTAGAGGGATATACTGCAAATAAATTTGTTCTATTTTTAATATTTTCTTTACTGTATATCTCAAGTTCGGGGTGGGCTATAGATATGTTATTATTGTAATTGTTAATCTTACCAAATACTATATAAGTTTGATTTAGCTTAATTGAATCAATTATCCATTTGCTTGTTTTAAACCATACTAATTGAATACTTCCAGTATTGTCTGAGAAACTTGCACTTAATCTTTTTTTTGAACCTACCCCTAATTCCTTTAATTCCGTAATCTTACCTATTAATTGTATTTCAGAACTATTGAAATTAATTTCAGAAATTTTATGATATTTTGTTTTATCTATATATCTAAATGGGAAATGAAATAATAAGTCTTTAAATTTAGATATTTTAAGTTCATTTTTAATAAGCTTTGCTCTGTTAGGACCAACTCCTTTTAAAAATTCAACAGAAGTATTTAAGATATCTTTATTCATCATCTTAAATTTAAGATTTTTTTACTTATCCGATTACTAATTTTTGTTTATAACTAAGTAAATTAATATGAATTTTTTTGTCAAACTATATTTAATTTAACAACAAATTATTCCATTGAAAGATTTTTTAAATAATCTAAATAATTCACAACTTGAGTCCACTCTTCAAATGGATGGTCCTATGATAGTAATTGCCGGCGCTGGTTCTGGAAAAACTAGAGTTCTCACATATAAAATTGCCTACTTAATGACCCAGGAAATTGATCCCTTTAATATACTAGCCTTGACTTTCACAAACAAAGCAGCAAAAGAAATGAAAGAAAGAATTGCTAGAATTGTAGGTGCAGAAGCTAAAAATCTTTGGATGGGTACATTTCACTCTGTATTTGCGAGAATATTAAGGATTGAAGCTCATAAAATTGGCTATACCTCAAATTTTACAATTTATGATTCAGACGACTCTCAAAAACTAGTAGGAAGAATTATAAAGGAGTTAAATCTTGACAAGGATCAATATAAGTATAAATCGATTTTTTCTAGAATATCGTCAATGAAAAATAATTTTATTACTCCTCTAGACTATGAAAATGATGAAGAAATGTTATTATCTGATAAAATTGCCAATAGATCAAAGTTTATCCAAATCTATAAACAATACGTAGACAGATGCTTTAAGGCTGGTGCAATGGATTTTGATGACCTTTTATTGAAAACTAATGAGTTATTAAGTCGTTATCCAGAAACGCTCTCTAAATATCAAAATATATTTAGATATATTTTAGTGGATGAGTATCAGGATACAAATCATTCTCAATATCTTATTATTAGAGCTTTATCTGATAAATTTCAAAATATTTGTGTAGTTGGTGATGATGCACAGAGTATATATAGCTTTAGGGGGGCAAATATCAATAATATATTAAATTTCCAAAAGGATTTTCCTGATGCAAAACTCTTTAGATTAGAGCAAAATTATAGGTCCACAAAAAATATAGTAAATGCTGCCAATAGTTTAATTGAAAATAATCAAAAAAGATTAAAAAAAAATGTTTGGACTGAAAATGAGTCAGGTGAAAAAATAAGTGTTAATAAATTGCTGACTGACGGTGAGGAAGGTAGGTTTGTTGCAAGTTCAATTTTTGAATATAAGATGCAAAATCAATTACAAAACAGTGATTTTGCAATTCTCTATAGAACTAATGCACAATCTCGTTCTTTTGAGGATGCATTAAGAAAAAAAAATATTCCATACAGAGTATATGGAGGACTTTCATTTTATCAAAGAAAGGAAATTAAGGATGTTTTAGCTTATTTAAGGCTTCTGATTAATTTTGATGATGAACAAGCATTTAAAAGAATAATTAATTTTCCGCCTAGAGGTATTGGTCAAACAACTTTAAATAAAGTTTCTGTTGAAGCAAAAAAATATTCCGAATCAGATTTTAATTTTATCAAAAAATATTCAAAATCATTTGATATTATAAATAATTCAACAAAAAATAAATTATTAGATTTTGTTGTAATGATTGAAAGTATTAAGGTAAAATTAGATTCTCTAAATGTATTTGAGATTACAAAAGAAATATTAAAACAGTCAGGTTTATATAACCTCTATAATAATGATGAATCTTTAGAGGGGGTTAACAGAATTCAAAACATTGAGGAGTTATTAAACGGGATTAAAGATTTTGTGGATAATACTGAAGAAAATGATGTCTCTGTTTCTTCATTTTTACAAAATGTAGCACTTGCAACTGATCAAGATCAAGAAAGTGATGATAAAAATAAAGTTTCATTAATGACAATTCACTTAGCAAAAGGTTTAGAATTTCCATATGTTTATATAGTAGGGCTTGAAGAGAATTTATTTCCTAGTGCAATGAATCTAAATTCTAGAACTGAGTTAGAGGAGGAGAGAAGATTGTTCTATGTAGCACTAACACGTGCAGAGAAAAAAATATTTCTTTCCTATGTACTATCAAGATATAGGTGGGGAAAGTTAGTTGATTCTGAAAAAAGTAGATTTATTGATGAGATAAAAGAAGAATTTTTACAAAACAATGTAGTTCAAAAATCTATTTCAAGAAATTTTCAATCAAATCCGCAATACAACAAAACAGGAATAAGATTCAAAAAACCTCAAAGAAGACCTGCTGCAAACTTTGTGAAGATTAAATCTTCAACTAAATCAAATCTTTTTGATAATAATCTTTCAATGGGTAATATTGTTATGCATGAAAGATTCGGAAAAGGAGTTGTAGTCTCTATAGAGGGTGTCGGTGCAGATAAAAAAGCAGAAATAAAATTTGATCAAGCTGGGATTAAAAAGTTGCTTTTAAGGTTTTCAAAACTTAAAATTATTTCATAAAAAAAACCCACATATAGTGGGTTTTTTTAATATTTACTAGATAATATTTATTTAGTTAGATTTTGCATTTCTTGTTCAATCATGTCATAAAACTGATCGATTTTAGGCATTATGATAATTCTAGTTCGTCTGTTAGTTGCTCTATTCTCAGGGGTGTCATTATCAACTAAAGGGTCGTAAAAACTTCTTCCTGCGGCTATTAATTTTCCTGGATTAACATCTAAATCTTTAAGTACTCTAACAATAGATGTAGCTCTTTTAACACTTAAATCCCAATTATCAATTAATACACCTCTCTCATAAGATCTGCTATCAGTGTGTCCTTCTACCATACATTCAAAATCAGGTTTACCATTAACAACTGTAGCGACTTTTCCTAAGATTTCTTTTGCTCTGTCGGAAACTTCATAACTACCAGTTTTAAATAATAATTTATCTGAAAGAGAAATAAAAACAACAGCTTTATCAACATTTACTTCAATATCAGGGTCATTAATACCAATTTCTTTCTTCAGACTTGTAACAAGCGCAAAAGTTACGCTATCCTTTCTGTTTAATGCATCTTGGATTCTAGTAATTTTTAAATCCTTTTCCTTCATACTTTCTAAAGTCTTTTCTAAATTTTCAGCACCTTTTGTAGTTAGCTCAAGATAGTCTTGACTTTGAATAAATAATTGATCATTTCTTCTTTTCAAGTCTGATAATTGATCTTTATATGCATTAGCAAGAGTTTCAGACGAAGATTTTTCTTCTAAACAAGCATTTAATTTAATAGTAGCAGTGTTTAAAAGATCTTGTGTTTTTTTGTGTCTATTTTCTAGCGAAGTATATTCTTTTTTACTTACACAGGAAGACATAATAAAAAGTGTAATTAAACTTAAAAAAAATGTTTTTTTCATTTTATGATATTTATTGTTATTTGTACTTAGTAAAATTAGGAAAAAGAAAACTTAATTCAGAGATATTTTTAGCTTTTTAGTGATAAATATTTAAAAATTATTGTTCTTATTTTATAATGTTTTATTTTTCTACTTTGATTTTTTCTAAATTCAATTAACATGTTAATATGTTTATAAAACGAAGAATATGCTTTAATTATTGCCATATGATGCTCAATACCTTTACTAAAAAGGATATAAATTGAAGTTATCATATCTATAAAAAACTTTTCAATTAGTAAAAAAAACAGATTGTTTTTGGAATTTTTTGTAATAGTGAATAACTTATTTCTGTAATTTAAAAAAGTTTTATTTGGATTCTTATGGCTTAGTGTTGCACCATTAGCATGATACACCACTGAAGTGTGATTAAACCTTATTTTATAGCCATAGTTTTGGATTCTCCAGCATAAATCTATTTCTTCAAAATGAGCCCAAAAAAGTTCATCAAAACCATTAAGTTTTTTAAAAATATCAGTTCTTATAAAAAAACATGCCCCACACGCCCAAAATATATCACTGATTTCATCATATTGATTATTATCTTGTTCAATTTTATTATAAATCCTGCCTCGACAGTATGGATATCCATATTTATCTAAAAAACCACCAGCCCCACCAGAGTAATCAAACATAGACTTGTTATGATAGTTTTTTAATTTAGGTTGAATTACTGCAGTATTAGGTTCTGATTTGAATTGTTTCAAAATATTATCTGTCCAGTTTTCTGTAACTTCAACATCATTATTTACTAAGCATATAATTTCTTCCTTGATTTCTTTAAGACCTAAGTTGTATCCTTTAGCATAACCATAATTTTTATCTAATTTTATGACTTTAACTCTTTTATAGTTTCTTTCTATAAACGCAACTGAGTTATCACTAGACCCATTATCTATTAGATATAAATTGTGTTGTTCAGATGTAAATTTTACAATTGAAGGAAAAAATTTTTTAAGTAAACTTTCTCCATTCCAATTAAGTATGACAATTCCTAAATTCATTTATTTGTTGGTATTTCTTTAAGAAAATCAATTTTATTTTGGTCTTTATTGACCTTGCAATAATAATGAATTATTCCATTTGTAACCATTAAGTATTTAGCATTTATAACATTATTATAAGATAGAATTTGATCAAAACTTTTTTGACTAATTCTAATATTAGGAGCTTTACATTCAACCAGTAATATACAATTGCCATTGATATCATGAGCTAAAATATCAAATCTTTTGGTTGTGTTATTTAGTTGTATTTTCTTTTCTACAGAAATAAGTGCTTTTTTAAATTTTTTTTCTTTTTCAAGAAATCTGAGACAGTTTTGTCTAACCCATTCTTCAGGGGTAAGTTCTATATATTTTTTTCTTATATCATCAAAAATAAATCTCTTTTGATTGATTTTTTTTAATCTAAATTCATAATTTGGGAATGATAATTTTAACATTGATATTAAATTTTTGACAACACTTTCTGAAATAAAAAATGATATAAAAACCAAAACCTTTTCCCCTATATACCTATTAATGGGTGAGGAAGAGTTTTATATTGACAATATAACCAATTTATTTATTCAAAATGTATTGACTGAAGAAGAGAAGCAGTTTAATTTGAATATTTTATATGGGAAAGACACTTCTATTGATCAAATTGTTTCTATTTGCAAAAAATACCCTTTAATGTCAGATTTTCAAATTGTTTTAGTAAAAGAAGCACAAGATTTATCCAGAACATTTGATAGTATAATAGAATATGTTAAGAATCCATTAAAAACAACAATTCTGATTATAAACTACAAGCATAAATCTATTGATAAAAGAAAAGTAGTATATAAAGAAATCAATAAAGTCGGTAAAATTTTTGAATCAAAAAAATTATATGATAATCAAGTGCAAAATTGGATTAATGAAAAGATTAATATCGCAGGTTTTTCCATTGATCAAAAGTCAACTGTATTAATAAATGAGCATTTAGGGAATAGTTTGAGTAAAATTTCAAATGAAATCGATAAGCTATTAGAAATTAAAAAAAATGATAAGATTATCAAATCTGATGATGTTGAAAAATATATTGGTATTTCTAAAGAGTTTAATAATTTTGAGTTAAGAAGAGCATTGGGAGAAAAAAATTTTGATAAAGCATTTCAGATTACCCAGTACTTTTCTGAAAATCCAAATTCAAACCCACTAGTTGTAAGTATTTCTATAATATTTGATTTTTTTAATAAACTACTTGTATATCATTCAAATTCAAATTCAAATGATAAGAAAATGGCTGCACTTTTAGGTATTAATCCTTTTTTCCTTAGTGAATATCATATTGCATCCAGAAACTATAGCTTAAAATCTGTTGTAGGTGTAATCTCTGTGATAAGAGATTATGATATGTATTCTAAAGGTGTTAAAGTTAAAAAAGCAAATCCTTACCTTCTTAAAGAGTTAATTACTAGAATAATAAATTCAAATTAAAAAGGATATTTATTCGGGTCTAATTCATTCATTATTGAAAATATTTTATTAAAAATATCATCAACTGATGGTTTTGAAAAATAATCTCCATCTGTCCCATAAGCAGGTCTATGGTCTTGAGCAGATAAAGTTTGAGGTTTGCTATCTATATAGTTATAAATATTTTGTTCATTAATAAGTTTATCTAAAATATAAGCGCTAGCTCCACCTGAAAAATCTTCATCAATTATTATTAATCTATTTGTTTTTTTTACACTTTCAGTTATATCTTTTTCTATATCAAATGGAATAAGGGATTGACAATCAATTATTTCACAACTGATATCAAATCTTTCTAATTCAATACAGGCTTTTTCTACAAGTTTTAAGGTAGAACCATAAGAAACAATAGTAATGTCTTCTCCTGTCTTAATTTTATCAACTTTACCAATTTCAACAGTAAATTCTCCAATATTTTTTGGCATTTTTTCCTTACTTCTATATCCATTGAGACATTCCACAACAATTGCAGGTTGATCCCCTAGCAATAATGCATTATAAAATCCTGCTGCAACAGTCATATTTCGAGGTACTAACAAATAAATTCCTCTAAGCAAGTTTATCATACCACCCATTGGCGAGCCAGCATGCCATATTCCTTCTAATCTGTGCCCTCTTGTTCTGACAATTAGGGGGGCTTTCTGCTTACCTCTTGTTCTATAATGTAGCGTTGCTAAATCATCACTTAATATTTGAATTGAATATAAAAGATAATCTAGATATTGAATTTCAGCAATAGGTCTAATCCCTCTCAATGCTAAACCAATACCTTGTCCAATAATAGTTGCTTCACGAATACCAGTATCAAAGACTCTGTTTTCTCCAAACAATTCCTGCAAACCTTCTAAACCTTGATTTACACCTCCAATTTTCCCTGCATCTTGTCCAAATATTACAACATTATCATATTTTTCTAAAATCTTTCTAAAATTATCTCTTAGAATTATTCTACCATCTACCATGTCTGATGATTGATTGTACTCAGCCTTATTAAGCTTAATATTTGTTGGATTACTTTCTGATTCACTATATAGATGTGAACTGTAATCATATTGGTATTTAATTTTAAGTTTTTTTAGCCAACTTTTGAGGATAGTTAAATTATTATTCTTCTCCAACATAAGTTCTCTTACTATCATATTTCCTGATGTAAATAGATCTCTTTTACTGGGCTCTTTAATTCTATTTAAATCTGAGACAATTCCATCTATTATATTATTATTTGTATTTATTCCAGATTTAATAAGTTCATTTAATTCTCTAATGTTACCGATAGTTTCATTGACAGAATTTTTTTTAGCATTAATTTTTGCTTCACTAACATTTTTTTTAGCTCTTTCTTCAATTTTTTTTAAATCAACTTCTGAAATAACTTTATTTTCTAAAATCCATTCTCTCATTTTTTTAATACAATCGTAATCACTTTCCCATTTTAATCGTTCTTTTGATTTATATCTTTCGTGTGAGCCTGATGTTGAATGTCCTAGAGGTTGGGTTAGCTCATTTACATGAACAATTACTGGGATATGTTTGCTTCTACATATTTGTTCTGCTTTTTCATAAGTTTTCATTAGCTGAACATAATCCCATCCCTTAACTTTAAAAATTTCAAATCCATTCGAATCTTTATCTTTTTTAAATCCTTTTAAAATTTCTGATATATTTCCTTTTGTAGTTTGGTATTCAGATGAAACAGAAATACCATAATTATCATCCCATATGCTTATTATCATAGGGATCTGCATAACACCTGCGGCGTTTATGCTTTCAAAAAACATCCCTTCACTTGTAGCAGCATCACCAATAGTACCCCAAGCGATTTCATTTCCTTTTAAACTAAAATTATCAGCATTTGAAATATTTAACTTCTTATAAATTTTTGATGCTTGAGCTAATCCAAGAAGTCTAGGCATTTGACTACCAGTAGGGGATAGGTCAGCACTTGAATTATATTGGTTAGTTAAATTTTTCCAATGATAATTTTCATCAAGACTATGAGTTGCAAATGAACTACCCATTTGTCTTCCAGCACTCATAGGGTCATGTTTTATATCAGTGTGAGCATAAAGTCCTGCAAAAAATTGAGTTGGGGTAACTTCTTCGATTGATAGCATAAAAGTTTGGTCTCTGTAATAACCGGATCTAAAATCACCCTTTTTAAAGAATTTTGCCATAGCTATTTGGGGTAGTTCTTTTCCATCTCCAAAAATTCCAAAACTTGCTTTACCTGTAAGAACTTCTCTTCTTCCAATTATACTACATTCTCTGCTGGTAAAAGCAACTTTGTAGTCATTAAGAATTTCCTCCTTAAACTGATTAAATGAAATTGAATTTTTCTTAGTTTTTGATTGCATAAACAAGATCCAAGCAGATTGCAAATTTACTCAAACATGAATGCATATGCAATATTATGGCATTAATTTAAGGTTTAAAAGCAAAGTTTAACCTGTAAATTAGAAGTTTGGTGTAAAACTATAATTTTTATGAAACTCCTCAAGAATCTCAACTACTTCCTCTTTTGTATCGGCAATTTGAAATAAGCTTAAGTCTGAATCACTAATTGTATTATTTTCGTTTAATAGTGTCTCTTTTAACCAATCAACAATACCATTCCAAAATTCAGAACCAACAAGAATGATAGGGAATTTTTCAGCTTTATAGGTTTGTATTAGAGTTATAGCTTCGAAAAGTTCATCAAGTGTTCCAAATCCCCCAGGCATTACCACAAAACCTTGAGCATATTTAACAAACATAACTTTTCTAACGAAGAAGTAATCAAAATTTAATTGTTTGTCTTTGTCTATATATTTATTGTTTGTGTCCTCAAAAGGAAGGTTAATACAAAGACCAACTGATTTACCCTTAATACGATTAGCTCCTTTATTAGCAGCTTCCATTATACCAGGTCCACCTCCAGTGATTACTCCGTATCCACGTTCCACAATTGCTTCAGAAATATCTTCTGCTAACTTATAGTATTTATGATTTGGTTTAGTTCTGGCAGAGCCAAAAATTGAAATACAAGGTCCAATTGCACTTAATTTCTCATAGCCTTCAACAAATTCACCCATGATTTTAAAAATTGACCACGAGTCATTTGTTTTGGTTTCATTCCATTTTTTATTTCTTCTTTCGCTCATTTTTATCTAAGTTACTTCTTTTTTGAGGAACATTGCTGTATTACTTGATTCACATTTTAAAAATTTATCTATATATCCTTGAAAAATAATTTCACCACCCTTTTTACCACCTTCAGGGCCAAGATCAATAACATAGTCTGCTTTTTTTATCACGTCCATGTTATGTTCAATTATTATTACGGAATTCCCTTTTGATATCAAAGACTCAATAACATTTAAAAATATCCTTATATCCTCAAAATGTAGTCCAGTTGTAGGTTCATCCAAAACATATAATGTATTTCCAGTGTCTCTTTTACTTAATTCGGTTGCTAATTTTATTCTTTGCGCTTCACCTCCTGAAAGTGTTGTGCTTTGTTGACCTAGGGTTAAATAACCTAATCCAACATCTTTAATTGTTTTAAGTTTTCTAAAAATTTTTGGAATATGTTCAAAAAAGTCAGTAGCATCATTTACGCTCATTTTTAATACATCATTAATTGATTTCCCTTTGTATTTTATCTCAAGTGTTTCACGATTAAATCTATTTGACATACATATTTCACACTCAACATAAACATCTGGAAGAAAATTCATCTCAATTTGTTTTAAACCTGCACCTTTACATTCTTCACATCTTCCTCCAGCTACATTAAAACTGAACCTCCCAGGTTTATAGCCTCTTATTATTGATTCACTTAGCTTGGAGAAAATATTTCTTATCTCTGAAAATACACCACAATATGTAGCAGGATTACTCCTTGGTGTTCTTCCGATAGGTGACTGATTTATATTAACAATTTTATCAATATTCTCCAAACCTTTTAAATTTTCATATTTATGAACTTTTTTTTCAGCATTGAATAAGTTGTTGTGAATTAATGGGAATAATGTTTCATTTATAAGCGTAGATTTACCACTTCCTGAAACACCGGTTACAACCGTTAATGTGTTGAGTGGTATTTTAACATCTAAATTTTTTAAATTATTTCCTTTACATCCTTTTAATTCTATAAAGAAACCATTACCTAATCTGTGTTTTTCGGGCTTCTCTATACTCTTTACATTGTTGATATATTCTGCAGTTAGTGAGTCACATTTTAAGAGTTCCTTCATATTTCCAGAAAAAATTATTTCACCACCTTTTTTTCCTGCATAAGGACCAATATCAATTATGTGATCAGCTTTTAATATCATATCTTTATCATGTTCAACTACAATGATTGAGTTCCCTACATCCCTTAGTTTAATTAACGAGTTAATAAGTTTTTGATTATCACTTTGATGTAGCCCAATACTTGGTTCGTCTAATATGTATAAAACTCCAGTAAGTTGTGAACCTATTTGTGAGGCTAGACGTATTCTTTGACTTTCACCACCTGAAAGAGATTTAGAAGTTCTATTTAATGTTAGATAGTTTAGTCCAACATTGTCTAAGAAATTAATTCTTTCAGATATTTCTTTAATAATTTCTTTTGCGATAATTTTTTGTTTTGTGCTCAGTTTTGGCGTTAAATTTTTAAACCACAGAGCAAGTTCTTTTATCTCAAGGTTTACAATATCATTTACACTCTTATTGTCTATTTTAAAATATAATGCTTCTTTCTTTAACCTAGAACCCTCACATTCATCACATATAATTTCTTTAAAATAATTATTAGCCCATCTTTTGAGTCTTATAGATTCGTTATTTTGATACTGTTCCTTTATAAAATTACAAATACCTTCAAATGAGATAGAATAGTCAATATTAACCCCAATGGTCTTATTCTCAATTTTTAGCTCATCATTTAATCCGTAAAGAATAGCATTCATCCCTTTCTTAGGTATTTTATTTATGGGTTCTTTCAAGGAAAAATTAAATTTTTTAGAAATAAGTTCAATTTGTTTATAGATCCAAGATTTTTTAGATTTAATTAAATCTATCCCTCCTTCATCAATAGAAATATTTTGGTTTGGAATAATCTTATTTAAATCAACTTCTTTAACCGAACCAATACCTTTGCACTTTTTACATGCTCCTCTAGGAGAGTTGAAAGAAAAATTATTTGGATCTGGCAATTCATATGAAATGCCAGACTCTTCACACATTAAGTTAAGACTGAAATATCTAGCATTATTTGAATCTTTTTCTATAATTAGTATCGAATTGTTTCCATGAAAAAAGCATGTTTCTATACTATCTCTTAGTCTTTTTTTTGAATATTTATCCTTTTCAAGAATTATCTTATCAATTACAATTTCAATATCATGATTTTTATATCTTTCAAGAATTGTGTTGTTTGAAATATCTTTAATTTCACCATCAATTCTGCACTGGGTAAATCCTTTTTTTATTGTTTGTTGAAATAATTCTTGATAACTACCTTTTCTTGACTTTACAACTGGAGCAAGTAAAATAATTTTTTTATTATCATACATTGAAGAAATTAAGTCTAATATTTGATCTGATGAGTAGCTTACCATTTTTTTGTTTGTGACATAACTGTATGCATCAGAACACCTTGAGTAAAGTAGTCTTATAAAATCATAAATTTCAGTTGTCGTTCCTACAGTTGACCTAGGAGATTTGTTAACTGTTTTTTGTTCGATAGCAATTACTGGAGATAAACCTTCAATTTTATCTACATCTGGTCTCTCTAGTTTTGATAAGAATTGTCTTGCATATGCTGAGAATGTTTCTATATATCTTCTTTGACCTTCAGCATATATTGTGTCAAATGCTAAGGAAGATTTTCCACTGCCAGAAAGTCCCGTAATCACAACCAGCTTATCTCTTGGAATTTTTATATCTAAATTTTTGAGATTATTGGACTTAGCACCAAAAATTAAAATTTCATTTTGATTACTCATAATGATTTAAAATCCTATTGCTGTATCATCACCTCTTTTATCAGCACCTCCTTCAAGTTTTTTATCTGGTCTAACAAGAATTCCATCAACTCTCCCAATAACACCTTTATCGTTGAGTTTATAGCCTGATATTTTTAACTCTTTCATGACTTTATTGCTGAAAAAATTTGTTTCTATTCTAATGGAATCTGGTTTCCATTGATGATGAAATCTAGCTGCATTTACAGCTTCTTGCATGCTCATATTAAACTCATGTACATTTAAAATTGTTTGTACAACTGATGTGATGATTGTTGATCCACCAGGAGTTCCAAGGGTCATATATAATTCATTTTCTTTTTCCACAATTGTTGGAGTCATTGAGCTGAGCATTCTTTTTTTAGGTTCAATTTTATTTGCTTCACCTCCAATTAAACCATACATGTTTGGGTAACCAGGTTTGCTGGAAAAATCATCCATTTCATTATTTAAGAAAAAACCTAACTCTTCGCTGTATAATTTAGATCCAAATGTTCCATTTAATGTTGTAGTTACAGCTATTGCATTTCCAAATTGGTCTATAATTGAATAATGAGTTGTTTCATCACTCTCTCCGATTGTAATATCTCCATATCCAATATCATCAGAATTTGTAGGTATTTCAAACGAAAAATTTTGCATTCTTTTTTCCAGATAATCAAGATTAACTAAATTTTTCACTGGAATGTTCACAAAATCAGGATCTCCCAAAAAATGACTTCTATCAGCAAAAGATCTTCTTTCAGCTTCAACTAGTAGTTTTATGTATTCTACTGAATTATGCTCAAACTTATTCAAATCAAAAGGTTCAATCATACCCATTATTTGATTAATACAAATTCCGCCACTAGAAGGGGGTGACATTGAAATAATTTTTAAATTATCATAATTGAAAATAATAGGTTCTCTCCATACAGGTTTGTATATTTTTAAATCTTCCAAAGTTATAATTCCGCCATTTTGTTGTATGAAATCAATTAATTTTACTGCTGTTTCACCATTGTAAAATTCATCCTTTCCGTTTAACATTATTCTTTTTAATGTTGAAGCAAGTTCTGGAAATTTGATTATTTCGTTTATTTGAAAGTCTTTATCAAATTTTTTGTGTGATTTGTTAGCAAGCTTAAAATATTTTCTATTTTCATTAATTCTGTCTTTTTGATTGGAAGTGACTCTAATTCCATTCTCAGCTAACTCAATTACTGGAGTAAAAATCTCGCTTACAGGAAGAGATCCGTGTTTTTCATGAGCTTCAAAAATTCCTGCAATTGTTCCTGGAACACCAACCGAAAGACCACCTATCATACTCAGTCCTTCAATTATATTACCATCTTCATCTAAATACATATCTCTTGTTGAAGATATTGGTGCTCTTTCTCTGTAATCTAAAGCCCCAGTTGTACCATCTGATTTTCTAAAAACCATAAAACCTCCACCGCCAATATTACCAGCAGAAGGGTATGAAACTGCTAATGCTAATTCAGTAGCCATCATAGCGTCAAATGCATTACCTCCTTTTTTTAAAATTTCTACTCCTATTTTGCTTGCTTCCTCTCTAGCAGAAACCACCATACCTTTTTCAGAAATAACTCCTTCATTTTCATTAGAGCAAGACGAAATAAAGAGTATAATAAAGAAAAATTTAATTAAGTGTTTCAATGTTAATATTTTTCCGAATTTACAAATTCAATTTTTTACTGTAGTATAATTAAAAGTATATTTGCAAAAACAATTATAATGCCACTTATAAAATCAATTTCAGGAATTAGAGGAACAATTGGAGACAGAAAAGGCGAGGACTTGACAAAAGATGATATTATTCTCTATACTAAATCATTTGTTCTTTGGTTAGAATCTGAAAACAGGCTTATTAATAATAAGATTGTCGTTGGTAGAGATGCTAGGGTTTCTGGAAAGATGATTGAAGAATTGGTTATAGATACATTAACAAAAATGGGTCTAAATGTCGTTTGCTTGGGATTATCGACAACTCCTACCGTTGAGATAGCTGTTCCATTAGAAGAAGCGGATGCTGGAATAATAATTACTGCTAGTCACAATCCAAGAAACTGGAATGCATTGAAATTATTAAATAACAATGGAGAATTTATTAGTGCTAATGACGGTGAAAAATTATTAAATATTGCAAACTCTAACCCAAATTATAATACTGACCTTAAAAAGGGGTTTGTGAAATTTAATTCAGATTATATTGATATTCACACCGATATGATTTTAAATCTGCCAAGTGTAGAAGTAGACTTAATTAAAAAACGAAAATTTAAAATTGTTGTTGATGCTGTGAATTCTACGGGTGGAATAGCTGTCCCAAATCTTTTAAAAAAGCTTGATGTAAACGTTGTAGAATTGTACTGTGAACCAAACGGTGAATTTCCCCATAATCCAGAACCATTAAAAGAAAATTTGACAGATTTGAGTAATCTAGTAATCAAACAAAAAGCAGATTTAGGTATAGTCGTTGACCCTGATGTTGATAGATTAGCGTTTGTTTCAGAAAATGGAGAAGTATTTGGAGAAGAATATACATTGGTTGCTTGCTCTGATTATTATTTACAAAATAAACCTGGAAATACGGTAAGTAATTTAAGTTCATCTAGAGCACTTAGAGATATTACGGAGTTAAATAATTGTAATCATTTTTTTAGCGCAGTAGGAGAGGTGAATGTTGTGGAAATGATGAAGAATAAGAATGCTGTTATTGGAGGTGAGGGTAATGGTGGAATAATACTACCTGAGCTACATTATGGTCGTGATGCTCTAGTTGGAATTGCACTTTTTCTAAGCCATTTATCTAAGCTTAATGTATCATGCTCAAGACTAAGGTCTAATTATCCAGATTATTTTATGTCAAAAGACAAGGTTAAATTAAATGACAACCTTGATGTTGAGTCTATAATTGCAAATATTGCTTCATCCTATTCTTCTGAAAAAACAAATATTATTGATGGATTGAAAATTGATTTTGATGACTCATGGGTACAGCTTAGAAAAAGTAATACTGAACCAATTATAAGAGTTTATTCAGAAGCTAAATCTCAAGAAGAAGCTGAAAAATTATCAGAAAAGTTTATTTCTAAAATTAAAAAATTTATTTAGCGGTTTTTCCTGTGTTTAAATCTCTTGTGAGTCCAGGTATAGTATTCTGGTTTTTCTGTAACCTGTTTTTCAACTTTCTTGATATACTCTTCTGTTAGTTGATAGTTTTTAAAGTCATTAGGTTTATCAGTTATTAATGAGAATGAGGCTTCATAAAAACCTCTCTTAATTTTTTGCACATCCATAAATACAATAGCCATATTATATTTTTTCGCAATAACCTCTGCTCCAATATGAAATGGGACATAATTATTTAAAAAGTTAGTCCAGTATACTGCTTTACTTTTTTTTGGAGATTGATCAGATGCAAATCCATAAAAATTTAATCCCTCTAGCTTTGACAACCTGCTTATTTCTTTAAATGTATCCTTAGTTGTAATCATGTTTGCACCGTATTGACTTCTTCTAGATTTTGTCAACTTATCAAAATACTTATTTGAAAGCTGTTTATAGATAGCATTAATATTAAAACTTGTAATATTTCTTACTCCGAAAACCCATTCCCAACTACAATAATGACTACACATAACAATAACATCTTGATTATTGTTATATATTTTTTCTAGAACCTCAGAGTTTTTAAAAACAAACCTTTTTTTCAATTCATTCTCTTCCATTATGGTTGACTTAAAGGTTTCTAAAAATATATCAGTTAAGTTTCGAAAGTTTTTTCTTTCTATTTCTCTTCTTTCTCTAATCGACTTATTTGGATAAGCTAATTTTAAGTTTTCCCTCACTACATTTTTTCTGTATGAAATTACATAGTATAAAAAATAGTATAAAATATCAGAAACTATATATATCAAAGTGAAATTTAGTCTTGATATTAACCATATGAATGGATAAACAATGATATAAATCAGTAAATTCATTAGAATACTTTGAGGCAAATATATGTTATATTTGACATCAATTAGCTAATTTCTGTGAACTCTATTACAATTTTTATTATTGGTTTAAATGTTTATTTCTCATACAAGGGTTTTAACGACCAAGTTTTTTTTAATAAATACAAGTTCAATCCGAGTTACATAAAAAAGGGTGAAAAAATAAGATATATTTCTTCAGCATTTTTACATGTCGATACAACTCATTTGATTGTCAACATGTTTACCTTATATTTTTTTATAGATTCTGTTATTTATAGGGTTGGCTCAATTAGCTTTTTAATAATTTATTTTGCAAGCTTAATTTTTGGAAATTGGATTACATATAGAATTAATCAAAACAAGTTGAATTATAATGCAGTTGGTGCCAGTGGTGCTGTCATGGGTGTTGTGTATTCTGCAATTCTATTAAATCCAGATATGACACTTATATTTTTTATTATACCTATGCCTGGTTATTTATTTGGATTAGGTTATTTATTTTATTCAATTTATTCTATGAATAGTGTTAATGATAATATTGGTCATGAGGCTCATCTAGGCGGGGCAATTGCAGGGTTTTTTACCACAATTTTGATTTCTCCTATGGTGTTATTAACCAATATTTTTACTGTTTTTATATTATTGATTCCTATTATATATTTTTACCTAAAATCAAGGATTAAGTGACAAAAAATGATAACATACTTGCATTAGCATCTCCTTCTGGTGTCGGCGCTATCTCTTTGATTAGGATTTCTGGACCAGAGAGTGTTACAATTGTGGATAAGTTCTTTAAAGGAGTTGAAAATATTAAATTAATAGATCAGGATGCTAACAAAGTTCAGTTAGGTTATATTATTGATCAAGATAGGGTAATTGATAAAGTATTAGTTACCATTTTTAGAAATCCCAAATCATACACAGGAGAAAATTTAGTTGAAATTTCATGTCATGGAAGTGTTTTTATACAACAATCTATAATACAATTATTCTTATCAAGTAATTGTAGAATAGCAAATGCTGGAGAATTTACTATGCGCTCTTTTTTAAACGGAAAAATGGATTTAAGTCAAGCAGAATCAGTTGCGGATTTGATTTCAAGTAATTCTGAGGCATCACACAGATTAGCTATGAACCAAATGCGAGGTGGTTTTAAAAAAGATATAAATGAATTGAGGATGGAGTTAGTAAATTTTGCTTCATTAATTGAACTTGAATTGGATTTTTCTCAGGAGGATGTTGAATTTGCCAACATGAATGAATTGAATAATCTTTTGGATAAAATATCATTTAATCTAAAAAAGTTAATAGATTCTTTTAAAACTGGAAATGTTATAAAAAATGGTATTCCTATTTCAATAGTAGGTGAGCCAAACACTGGTAAATCAACCCTTTTAAATATATTATTAAATGAGGAAAGAGCAATTGTAAGCTCAATTGCTGGTACCACTAGAGACACAATTGAAGATCAAATCAATATTAATGGGGTTGTCTGTAGATTTATCGATACAGCTGGAATTAGGTCTACTGATGATGAAATCGAGAGTATTGGTATCGAAAGAACCTTTAAAAAGATGAAAGAGTCTGAAATCGTTATTTTTTTAATTGATTATTCAAACTTGAATTCAAAGAAAATCAATTTTTACAAAGAATATTTGAATGAAATTGAAGAAAAGTTTACATCTGCAAAACTAATTACAGTATTTAATAAGAATGATATTAAAACAGATATTTCTACATCAGAATTAGAAAAGTTTAATCCAATTCAAATAAGCGCCAAAGAAAATATAAATATAGATGGGCTAAAAAATGAAATTATTAATTATGTTAATAATTTAACAAGTCAAATTGATAATTCAACTATCTCAAATTCTAGGCATTATGACTTACTTAATAAAACATATGAGGAAATACACAAGGTTAAAACATCAATAGGTAATAAAATTTCCTCAGATTTATTAGCAATTGATATTAAGCAGGCTATTTATTATTTAGGTGAATTAACTGGTGAAATATCAAATGATGAGATACTTGGTAATATATTTTCAAAGTTCTGTATCGGGAAATAAGCTGTTGGTAATCAACTGTACATATTAAAGATTATGATAAATGATACAAAAACAGAGTTTTCATTTGATATTAATGGAAATGAAATTATTTGCGAACAGTATGGGGATATAAGTAATGCTAAAAGAATATTACTCTTCTGCCATGGCTTTCCTGGTTCAAGTAGACTTGTAGATTTATTTGATAATTTGAAAAATAAATCGATTTCTTTAGTAGAAATTAATTATAGAGGCGATAAAAAAAGCGAAGGAAAATTTAGTTTTTTAGGCTCTATTGAGGATATAAAAAATGTAGCTAATTTTCTTAAAGAGAAATATAAAGTACCACTACATGCTTTAGGATACTCAATGGGTGGTCTATATGTTTCCAATATCATAAACAAGTTTCCTGATCTTTTTGAGAAAATAATTCTGTTAAACCCAGTGGTAGATTCCATGGTATTGTTCTCTGATATGCTCTTAATGGATGAATTATGGATACATGCAAAAAAAATTTTATCACTAAAAACACACAAAGCTTACAAAGAGGAGATAAGTAGGATAATTAGTGATTTTAATCCGATGGGTTTTGTAGAGAAACTTAAAAATAATATTATTATCGTCCAATCTACTAATGATGAAATATTAGACCCTAAACTTGCAAAAAAGTTTTACTTTTTAATAAAGGGTGAAAAAAGATATATTGAAATACTAAATAAAACGCATGATTTAATGGGGGATGAAAAAGAGTTAATTGCGGTGTTGTTAGATAGCTAAATCATTTATTTATTTTCTTACGCAACGGTAAGCAAAGTATATTTTTGTTTTATATTTGATTATGTCTTTAACCAATATAATTCTGATATTATTATTTATATGGGGTATCCCTAGTACATACTTTAGAAATAAATTTAGAAAAATAGTATATCAGACGGATGATTGGAAAATTAATATAAAACCTTTGTTTATTAAAGAGCTGAAGGGGCTTTGTTTTAATATGTACCCTGAAAATAAAGTTTATATTAAAATA
>CETI01245146.1_pt1 | contig 21691 bp, 19 predicted proteins | sample 361441 | NCBI WGS metagenome assembly CETI01 (sample SAMEA2622478, study PRJEB7988) | marine metagenome | biome: marine biome (ENVO:00000447); feature: deep chlorophyll maximum layer (ENVO:xxxxxxxx); material: "saline water (ENVO:00002010), including plankton (ENVO:xxxxxxxx)" | depth 90 m | reverse complement strand
AAATAGATCTATTTAAATATTGATTTAAATACCCGTATTTAACATTAATTTAAACTATTTTCTTGACAAAATCTTTCTAATGGTTGAAATAACCTTTGATTTATTACAAATTGCAAGTTATTAACCGAGTTATTTTTTAATGAAAGATATTAAACACCAAAAAAATGTACTTTTTGGTAAGAGTGTTGGTAAAATTGAAAAATTAGATACAAAATTAAATAAAAAAAAAATTTTATTTGTATCTCCGTTCAGTGGAAAATTTGCAGCATTAAGCCAATTTCATGCACCACCATTAGGCGTAATGCGAGTTGCTAGCTATCTTAACAAAAAAGGTCATGAAGCAGATTATTTTGATCCTAACTTGCATGCATGTAATCAAAAAGGCCCTGACCTTGAACAAATACTGAAAAATACAGATTGGGATATTATAGGATTTTCACTGCTAGACGAGACTTTGCTTGAGGATATAAAAAATATTTATTTAGCAAAAAAAATTAGACCGAATGCACTTTTGGTTGCTGGCGGCGTAGAAGCGCAATTTAATTATCAACAAATTTTAGATAAAACACCTTGTAAAATTGTAATCCTTGGCGAAGGAGAAATTCCTATGTTAATGATTGCAAATGGTCATAATTATAATGAAATTCCAGGAATAGTTGTAAAAAATCCCGCGAAAGCTCTTTCCCAGGAACTATTTAATGAGGCCACAGATTCTATTCCGTGGGAAAAAATAAATTACGAGGATTATTGGGCGGTTTACCATGAAATGTACGGTGATGAGTGGAACAAGGAAATAGAGGATGCCGTTAATACAATCAGAGTTTTTTCAAGAAATAGATGTCCAATTGGATGCAAATATTGCAGTTCAACTTTTCAACTAACTTTAGCTACCGAAGGAAAAGTTCCAGTTGTAAGCCAAACCGAGGAAAGCTTGATACATGTAATTAAAAGAATAAAAGATGCACATAAAAATGTAAAAATGATTTATCTAACTGATGACGATTTTATAATAAATAAAAGAAGCGTCATAAGATTTTGTAAATTAATTGTTGAAAATAAACTAAATGATTTAAAATATATGGCGTTTTCAAGAATTACTGACTTAAACGAAGAAGTAATATATTGGTTAAAAAAGGCAAATTTTGTTAAATTAAATATTGGTGTAGAAAGTTTTTCTGAAAGAGTTTTAAAAGAAGTTGGAAAAAGATGTCCCGTTGAAGAAATCGATCCTGTTCTAAAACTACTTAAAAAACATAATATAAGACCTTTTATGAATATTATTCTTACAACTCCAGAAACTAAAATTGAAGACGTAGAAGTTACTGTTGATAAAACATTAGAATATATAAAGGATCCTTTTTATATGGCAGGGATTATAATTGGAATTCAGCCCTTAAAAGGAACAATTTTTTATGAGGAGTACACAAACTTCAAATCGTATATTACAGATATTGAAGGAACCAATTTTAAAATTAGAAGAGACGATTATATATGGGCTACTGACCCCAAAGTGAGAAAACTTCAAAAAATGTATTTAGATACACAAGCAGACTTTATTAAAAATTATATCCAAGAAAATAACATTAAACACCCTAATCAGGCTGTTTTAGCTCCAGCTCATCTAATATTAGTAAAACAAATTATTGAGGAAATAAAAAATGATACAATAAATTTAGTCAAAAGCTCCGATAAAAAATCACAAGAAGGAGCAGGCAGAAATTATGCTAACTCTCCTTTATATAATGCATATATTGATGGGCAAAGTACATCAAAGAAAAGGTCGCAAAATACAGTTAGAAAATTTAAAGGTATCAAAATTACAACTGCATAATTATAATAATCTATTATAAAAAAATATTATGAAAGTTAGAATGTTTGATTTAAGAGTAAAGGATAAATTACTACATAGAAATCTGTTATCTAATTTTAAAAAAATTCTTAAACATGGAATTTTTTTTTTCGGTCCAGAACTCCATGAATTTGAAAAAAAAATGTCAAAATATCTTAAAGTCAAATATGCTCTAGGTGTAGCTTCCGGTAGTAGTGCTTTGTACATCGCTTTAAAATCATTGGGTATAAAAAAAGGGGACGAGGTAATTACAACACCTTTTTCTTGGATTATTACCTCCAATGCAATTGTTGAATGTGGTGCTACACCAGTGTTTTGCGATATAAAAGATGACTATAATATAAACTCTGGTTTAATTGAAAGTAAAATCACTAAAAAAACAAAGGCAATTCTACCTATGCATTGGGGAGGACATATTTGTGATATGAAAAGTATTTTGAAAATTGCAAGAAAATACAATTTGTTTATTGTTGAAGACTCTGCCCAATCCTTTGGGGCTGAGCTTAATGGAAAAAAAACTGGTTCTTTTTCTGATATTGCAGCATTCAGCATGAATCCAATGAAACCTTTAAACGGGTTTGGAGAAGGGGGATTGATAGTCACCAACAACAAAAAATTATACGAAAAAGCCAAGATATTAAGATATGCCGGAACGACTTCTGATCCAAAAAAAATTATTACTAATAATTGTTTAGAAGTTTCTCTTAATCATAAAATGGATACAGTGAATGCAGCTATGCTATTAGCGTCTTTTAAAAATCTAAAAAAAAAAAGAAAAAAATTATTAGCAATAAAGAAATACTATGAAAAAAATCTTAGTAAAAAAATATTGTTACAAAAATTTAATAAAAAAGAAAAACCAGGATTATATGCCTTTCCAATTCAAGTCAAATCAAGAAACAAAATTAAAAAATTTCTTGAAAATAAAAATATTGAAACAAAGATATGGAATAGGCCATTAATTTGTGACAGCCCAGCTTATAAAAAATATGCAAAAAATAAATTGCCAATAGCTAGAAAAGTTTTATCTAAAACTCTAAACATACCTTTTCACGAAAATATGACAAACGATCAAATCAAGTTTGTTGTAGATCAAGTAAATTTATCAATTGAAAAATTTAATTAAAATGAAAACAGTTACAGAAAATTTTATAAAAGATTTAATAAATTCAGGAGTAACAACTTTTTTTGGAGTCCAAGGAGGTGCGTGTGCAAGGATAATTGAAGCAATTATTAAAAATAAGGGTAATTTTATTCCAGTTTTAAATGAGCAATCGGCTGGTTATTTTGCTCATGGTTATTACAAGGCTAACAGAAAAGTAGCTGGTTTAGTATTTACTACTGGCCCAGGACTTACTAATGGTTTATCGGGGATTGCGGCATGCTTTTATGATAATGTTCCACTTATAGTATTAGTGGGTCAGGTAGTAAAAAAACTTAACATAGCAAGCAAAACAAATACAAAAATGGTTGGATTTCAAGAGGTACAACACTTAAAAGTATGTGAAACAATTTCAGATTATAGATATAAATTTGATAATGTTGAAAAATACTTAAATCAAAGAAAAAATATTTATCATAATATTAAAAATAAAGTTCAGATTGTTGAAATTTTAGATGATGTCCAAAGAAAATTAGTTGAAAAAAAAACAAAAAAAATTGAAAGCAAAATTCATTTTAAAAAAAAGCTCAATCCTAAAATACTTTCGATTAAAAATGATCTAAAAAAATCAAATAAACCTTTAATTATTCTTGGGAATGGTATTTTTAATATTAAAAATAGAAAAAAATTAATTAATTTAATTGATAATTCTAAAATAGATTATTGTGCAACATGGGGAGGGCAACATATTCAATCTCTATTGCCTAAAAAAAATAATTATAGAGGATTATTTGGAAATCATAGCCCAGGAATAGTTAATAACATGATAAAAAAATCTGATTTAATCGTTTGTTTAGGTTGCTCTTTACTTCAACATCAGGCAGGAAAAAATTATGATAATTTTGGCCCTAAAGCCAAGATTTATTTTGTAAATAATAATCTTGACGAGTGCAAAAGAGCAAAAATTCAATTTGGAAAAAGATTAAAGTTTTTTAATTGTGATATTGATGAGATTTATAGTCTGTTTAAATTAAGGCATAATTTTTTAGAAAAAAAAATTATAAATAATAAAATAAATGAAATTTATCCAGTAAATTTATTTTCAGAAATTTTAAAAAGTGCAAAAAAAAATAATAATTTAATATTTTCAGATGCTGGCGCAACTTTAAGTTGGACTTTTCAAGGTGCTAATAACCTTAAAAACTGTCCACCCATATACAGTGCTTTTAATCTTCATGCAATGGGCTATTCAAATTGTGCAGCGATAGGTGCAAAAGTATCTAATATAAAAAAAAATATTTTGTGCATAATTGGAGATGGAAGTTTACCGATGAATGTTCAAGAACTTTCTTGGACTAAAAAGTATCCAATAAAAATAATAATTATTGACAATGAAGGCTATGGAATAATAAGACAAACGCAACAAGATTTTTATAAGTCGGTTTATTATGGTTCTGATTTTAAAAATAAAAAATCCAGCCTTCCGAAATTTAACATTTCTAAAATTTTAAAGTCATACGACATTCCTTGCAAAAGTATTACTAAATATAAACATCTGGCTAAATCACTTAATTGGCTGCATAAATCAAATTATACAAAGGCTTTAATACTGAAAATTAATTATAAAGCTAGAGTTCAAAGTTAATGAAATTAAAAAAATTAAATTCAAAATTTTTAATTTTAGAAAAAAAAAATAAACTTAGATTTGTAAATACAATTTTACCAAAACCGAAAAAAAAACAGTTATTAGTTAAGATTTTATATACAAGCATTTGTGCAAGTCAAATAATGGAATTTAAAGGTTTAAGAGGTCACGATAAATGGCTACCACATGCCTTGGGACACGAAGCAGTTGGAGAAATTATTTCAATTGGCAAAAATATAAAAAAATTTAAAATTAATCAAAAAATAATATTAAGCTGGATTAGAAAAAAAGGCAAAAGAGTTGCTGGTAAAATTTTTTATGAAAAAAAAAAATATTTTAACTATGGACCAATCACAACTTTTTCTTCATATACACTAATCTCTTCTACTAGTGCTTTCCCTATTCCAAAAAATATTAAGCTGAAAAGTGCAAGTTTATTTGGATGTGCGATCCCGACAGGCATGGGGATGGTATTGAATGAAGCCAAACCTAATCAAAAAAAAAAATGCGCAATAATAGGATTGGGTGGTGTTGGAATTTTTATATTATTTGCTCTTAAATTTTTAAAAATTAAAAATATTACAGTTATTGATACAAATGATATAAAATTAAAAATAGCAAAATACTATGGAATTAAAAATCTAATTAATCCAAAAAAAATAAAAAAACTAGATGATGATTTTGATTTCGTATTTGAGTCAACAGGACAGTCAAAATCAATAGAAAACTCCATTAAATTATTGAAAAATTCTGGAAAAATTTTTTTTGCAAGTCATCCAGCAAAAAATCAAAAAATAAAGATTGATCCTCATGAATTGATCAAAGGAAAAAGAATTTATGGAAGTTGGGGCGGAAAATCTAATCTAGATAGAGATATACCAAGATTTTATAAAATATTAAAAAATATGAAAATTAATATTGATAAATTCTGCAGTTATCACAGTTTTGACAAAATCATAGATTTAATTAAGAATTTTAACAATTCTAATAACACAAGATCTATTGTTAAGATGTAAACTAAATATGAAAAAAAAAATTTCATTTATTTCTGGTAATTTTAATATTTTACATCCTGGTCATTTACGACTTTTGGGTTTTGCTAAAAGTATTTCTGATAAACTTATAGTTGGAGTAAATAGCAATAACATTGCTGGAATTAATGCCAGCGTAGATGAAAAGCTTAGGTTGGAAACAGTAAAATCTTGCTCATATGTGGATGAAGCTTTTATTATAAAAAAATCTCTTAAAACTGTTTTATTAAAACTAAAACCAAATATTATTGTTAAAGGAAATGAATACAAAGATTTAGATAATGAAGAAAACAAAATAATAAAAAAAATAAATGCAAAATTAGTTTTTAGTTCAGGGGATGCATTATTTTCATCGAAAGATTTAATAGAGGAAAATCTTCAATTTCCTATTTCTAAAAATTATTCTTTACCAAAAGTATTTTTGAAAAATCATAAAATAAAACTAGATAAGTTAGTATATTACATGAAAAAAATTAAAAGTTTAAATGTTGCTGTGATAGGAGATTTAATAATAGATGAATATATAAATTGTGATCCTTTGGGGATGTCACAAGAGGACTCAACAGTTGTGGTAAAAGAAATCAATAAAAAATCATATGTCGGGGGTGCCGGTATAGTAGCTCTGCATGCCTCGAGCATTGGTAGTAAAGTTGATTTTTACTCGATAGTTGGGAAAGACAATTATGCAAAATTTGCAAAAAATAGATTAAAAGGTAAAAATTTCAATTCTTATTTATACACTGATCCTATTAGACCAACATCTTTAAAGAAAAGATATAAGACTGATGATAAAACTATGCTGCGTGTAAGCAAACTATATCAAAACTCTATTTCAAAAAAACTGCAAGATATCATTTTTAATAAATTTAAACGAAATATAAAATTGTATGATGCTATAATTTTTTCTGATTTTAATTATGGTTGTTTACCTCAAGATTTAGTCAAAAGGATAATTAAACTTGCAAATAAATACAATGTAATGATGACAGCAGATAGTCAATCATCCTCTCAATTTGGAAATATTTCTAGATTTAAAGGAATGAAATTAATTTCACCAACTGAGAGAGAAGCTCGAATTGCTTGCAGAAATAACGAAGATGGATTGATTGGACTAACACAAAAATTAAGAGAAGAGTCGAAGGCAACAAATATATTTATAAAATTGGGATCGGAAGGACTTTTAATTGATACTTTAAAAAACACTCAACATGTTACTGACAAAATTCCAAAATTAAATAATTTCCCAATTGATATAATAGGAGCAGGTGATGCTCTTTTAGCTACAAGTTCACTGTTATTAGCTGCCGGTGCAAATATTTGGGAATCCTCATTACTTGGGTCAATTTCGGCTGCAATCCAAGTAAGCAAAAGAGGCAACACACCAATTAAGAACGAAGAAATTGTTAAAAATTTAAAATAATGAGGGCCTTAATTTTAGCTGCAGGATATGGCAAGCGCTTAATGCCATTAACTAAATACACACCAAAATGTCTAATTAAAATTAGTAAAAGACAAACAATAATTGATTTTTGGATAGAGAAAATTAACAAAATAGGCATCAATGAAATCTTAATAAATACGCATTACCTCAACAAATCAGTTAATAATCATATTAGAAAAAATAAATTTAAAAATAAAATAAAAGTTACTTACGAAAAAAAGCTTTTAGGGACCGCGGGAACTCTTTTGAAAAATAAAAGTTTTTTATTAAATAAAAAAGTACTTTTATTGCACGCTGATAATTATGTTGATATTAATTTAAATTCCTTAGTTAAAGCACACAATTCAAGACCTAAAAATTGTATATTAACAATGCTCACTTTTAATTCTAAAGATCCTAAAAATGTTGGAATAGTAAAAACTGATAAAAAAAATCGTTTAAGACAATATTATGAAAAAAGTTATAATAAACCTGGAAAAGCCAATGGTGCTATTTATGTTTTGGATAAGAGATTCATAAATCAAATAAATACAAAAAATTTTAAAAATAAAGATTTTTCTAAAGATATAGTACCTATTTATAAAAATAAAATATTTTGTTTTCACACAAATAAATTTTTTATAGATATTGGAAATAAAAAAAATATTAAAATTTTAAGGGAAAGATTAAGTAAAAATGGAAAAAAAGTTTAAATTATTTTTGAATAATTTAAAGTTATTTATATACAAAATATTATTTATTTTTTTTTTATTTTATATATTAAAAAAATCTTAGCTTCAAAAACTGTATTTTTTTTTAGAAATAAAAAATATTTTGTAGGTAATGGATTTGGACATTATACTTGGACATCTTTTTATTTAATTGCTCTTAAAATTGAAGATGTGTTTATCATTGATTTTTATAATAAATTTAACCAAAAAATTTACGTTTTTTTTAATTTAAACTCAGCAAAATTTACTTTACATAGAAAAAGATATTTTCAGTTAAACCAAAAAAATACATTTTTATTTTATAATTTCTGTGAGAATTTTTTTAAATTATTTAATAAAAAAGTAATCAATTCAATTGATGATCTTTATTTTTTTGATAAAAGTCAAAAAAATTTTTTTTTCAAAAAATATAATTCTTTACAAAACATTAAAAAAAATACTTTTTACAGGGCAGTTTTATCAAAGTATGATATGTGGAATAATTTTGTTTATTCTGAAAACAAAGATTTCAACTTAAAAAAAAATATAAATTTAAAATATTTGAAAAATATCGATAAAAGATTAAATTTCCATTATAATAATGGTAAAAATTTAGTTTTCTATAGACGTTTACGTAATTTATCGAAAGATTTCATAATTAGAAAAGGTATGAAAGATCAAAAATCGGGATCAGTTGATATTAATTATTACCAAAAATTTTTTAATTTTTTAAAAAAAAATAATTATAATGTTTTTTTGGTTGGAGATTTTACTAACGATGAAATCTCAATAATTAAAAAAAAATACCAATTTAATATTTCAGAAAAAAAAATTGATAATTCTGATTTTTATATTAACGCGATAGCAAATTGCGATTATTTTATTGGGGATTCGGGGGGAGCCGCTGATTTAGCTATGTTATTAAAGAAAAAGATTTTACTAATAAATTTTTCTACGGTTGGAGAGATACTCCCAAATACAATCATTTTTCCAAAAAGTTTTATAAATACTAGTAGCAAAAAAAGTGTTGAAATGACTTTAGATGAAGCATTAGCCTATACATTAACTAATAACTTTGAAAAATTGAAATTAAATTGTTCTTTAGAGTTAGTTGAAATAGATCAATTGTTGCTTGTTACAGAAAAGTTTTTAAATAATTATAAAAATTTAATGGTAAATCACTATAGAGATCCATTAACTTCAAACATGGAAAAATATAACTGTTTTTTTGTAAAAGAGTGGTTAAATAGATAAATAAAATGAAAGAATTAATTTCATCATTTAAAATTTTACATACTTTAACAAAAAATAATATAAAGTTGTTTTTTATATTAATTATCTCATTAGTTGAAACATTTTTAGATATTGCATTTTTTTACACTTTTTATCGCACTATTAAAATTTTATTAGTAGAGGAGTCTCAATATATAAGTCTAAGATTTTTAGGTGAAGAATATTTTTTTTCCTTTCAAATACTGTTAAGCATTCTTTGTGTCTTTTTTATAATAAGATCTTTACTTACTTATTGGATAAATATTTATATTTTTAGAAAAGCTTTTTCATTTTATAGGGAAATATGTGCACATTTTTATAAAGTATTTCTTTTATCACCAAGACATAAAATTGATTTAATTGAAGATCATGAGATATTAACATTTTTTTTAACAGATCTTAGAAGAACTATAACTGGATGTTTTCCTTCGATGTTATTTTTTTTAAGATCATTGATTTTAATTTTTACACTCATTTGTTATCTTGTCACTACCAACTCTCAAAATATATTTGTTATCTTTTCAGTCATTTTCTCTGTTCTTATTTTCCTATTCATTTTTAAAAATGATATTTTTGTTAAAACGTCTGATAAATTACGAGAATACAATACAGCCATGAACAAGTTTGGTCCTTTTGTATTAAAATTTTTCAAAGAAATAAGAATATTTAATAAAGAGAAACTATTCTTTGAAAAATTTAAAAATACTGTTTCACAAATGGTTAACATGGATATGGTTTCAAATAAAATTAGTTTTGGTTTGAAAACATTTATAGAAATTAGTTTTTTTTTTACAACTATTATTTATTTTATATATTTAGTAAATTTTAAAAATATAGATAATTCTATAGTTATATTTGCAAATTTATTTGCTGTAATGATAAGAGTCACTCCAGTATTTAATACAACATTAAGATGTTATTCAGACATAAAAATAAGAAGAGCAAACATTATTAAAACAGAAAGCTACTTAAATAAGTTTCCAATATCTTTATCTAAGGAAAATATTGAAACTTCAAAAATAAAAAAATTCGAAATAAATAAATTTGAAATTAAAGATTTAAATTTTAAAAATAAAAATAGTAAAGAAATATTTAAAAAATGTTTTTTCAAATTTAATGAAAGTGACAAAATTCTTATAACGGGACCTTCTGGATCTGGTAAAACAACCTTACTTGATATACTTTCCGGAATAAATAATGAGTATCAAGGAAATATATATCTAAATGGAGAACTGATATCAAAAAGTGAAATATCAAAAATTTTAAAAAATTCAGTTGGATATGTTTCACAACCCTCATACCTAATGCCCGGTACTATCAAAGAAAACATAACACTTACTTTCGAAGATAAACTTATAGATAAAAATAAGTTAGAGCTCGCTATAGAACGATCAGGATTAGACAAAGAACTCAATAAATTTTCAAATGGTATTGAAACTTATTTAACTACACCTATGCAAAATATATCAGAAGGTCAAAAACAAAGAATATTCATTTCAAGATGTATATATTTCGATAGAAAAATTATTCTTTTTGATGAAGCAACATCAGGTCTAGATAGTGAGAGTGAAAAAATGATTTTAAAAACTTTATTAAATCAACCTGGTTTAACAATTATTGTTGTATCACATAATATTGATAGATTGCCAGAATTTAACCATGCGTATAAAATTGAAAACAAAGAAATTTTAAGTGAAAAAACCTAAAAAAATTATTGCAATAATATGTGCTAGGAAAAATTCTAAAGGCCTAAGACATAAAAATTTAAAAAAATTAAATGGAAAACCATTAATTTTTCACACCATAAAGGCAGCAAAAAATACAAAAAAAATAAAAGATATTTATGTAAGTACTGACTCAATTGAAATAGCAAAAATAGCAAAAAGGTTTGGTGCAAAAGTCCCTTTTTTAAGGCCAAAAAAGCTAGCCACAGACAATATTAAAACAGATCAAGTTTTAAAACATGCCTTACTAAAGATAGAAAATGAGATAGATGAAAAAATGGATTATGTCGTTTATTTACAAATTACAGAACCTCTTAGGCCAAAAAATATAATTACTAAATGTATTAATAAAATTTTAAGTCATAAACTTGATACGGTTTTTGCAGCAAAACCGTACAAAAAAAATATTTGGTTTAAAAAGAAAAACCAATTTAAAAGGTTAAACCATTTTGAAGAACACGGTTTACCAAGACAAAAAAAAAAATTATTATTCAGAGAAGACACGGGAGTTGCTTGTGTAAGTAAAGCTAAAATAATAAGGTCAGGTAGTAGAATGGGAAAAAAAGTTGATATTATAACTTATGATCATGAATTTGATTATATTGATATACATAACAAAAATGATTTATTAATCGCAAATTTTATATTTAAAAAAAAATTGTTTAAGAATTCTTAGATTGCTAAATCAATTATTTAATTTTACCTTTTAAATCTTCATAGCCATGTATAGTTTTATTATTTTGGTTATAATTTTTTAAATCTCTCTCCATCTCTGCTCTTGAGAAAGTTTCCTCTTTTTTAATTTTTTTTTGTATTAAAATAATAGTTTTTGAAAAAAATATTTTCCCTATATCTATTTTATCACTTAATTTTTCTTTGTATTCTTTTAATAAAGTATAAGAATTTACTGCATGTGTTATTTCTGAAAAATAAGTTACATTATTTTTTTCTATACTTAAATCAGGGTCACCAAATAATGATGATTCATAAGATCCCGCAACATCTTCTATAATGTATATACCGCCATCATTTAGATACTTAAATAACGTATTAAATGATATCCTTTGATGGTTTGCAAAATGACTCCCGTCATCAATAATTATGTCAAACATTCCAAGATTTTTACCGACTATTTCTAACTCTTCACTATTTCCTTGATCAAGGATGATTGTTTTAATATTTTTAAAATCAATAAATGATTTATCAATTATATCTGCTCCATAAACTTTAGAATTAGCAAAATATCCCTGCCAACAGAATAATGACTCCCCACCTTCATAATCTAAATTATGTCCTCCTATGCCAATCTCTAGTATTCTTCTTACTTTCTTTTTATTAATCAAAATATCTAAAGTATCATAAATTTCATCATACTCATTACCTTTTTTGGCTTTAGATAATTTTAGATAAGATGAAAGTTTTAGATTAAAAAAAATATTAGTTAATTTCAAACGATAATATATTAAATATTTTTTTATATTAAATCTAAATTTTTTAATCACTTCTCTAACTTCATTATTACTTTTTTTTAATATTATAGATAAAATTTTAATAATAATTTTCTTCATTTTAAATTTATATTTTCTTTATTTAGATAAATGTATGATTTTTTTTAATTTTTTTTTTGATCATTTTTAAACAATAATATAAAGATATATTTTATTAAACAAATTAAATTAAAGAATATGTTAGTCAACATCGGAAAACACATGAATAAATTAAATCATAAACTTGGCATCATATTTTTTAATAATGACAATCTTTTTACCTATAATTTATATAATATTTACTCCGATGTTAAAAAAAGTAAAAGATTAAAGAATATAGACTGGCTAAATAATTTTCATAAAAAGGGTTATGTAGACCTGTGTACTATTCCTTCAAAAGATATCTTGGATTTAAGAAAAGAAATAGAAAATCAAAAACCAAAAGATAACGAGCATCATAGATTTGATTTTAAAATTAACAATATTATGAAAGAAGCAATTAATAAAATAATTAAAAACAATGTTTCATCATATCTAAATATTTTAGAAGAATATTATAATTCAAGTTTATATATTTCTAATTTCAACCTAAGACGAACTTTTGGTTTTACAAAAACAGAAAATTCACTTAAGGAATTTTATGCTGAAAATTGGCATTGTGATACTTATGTAAATAATTTTTTTAAGATTTTTATTAATATATCAGACATAAAAAAAACAGACGGTCCAACAAATATACTTTCAAAAATAGAAACAAAAAAATTTGTTAAATTTAATAATTATTCAAATAGGAAATCATATATTCAGAACACAAATGATGATGATATTTTTTTAAACGTGGGTAACAGTGGAAAAGTTTTGATTTGTAATACCACCCAATGTCTTCATCGTGCTGGAGTACCAGAAAAAGATTCATATAGAGATCTTCTTATAATCTCAGTCGTAGCAATACCACAATTAAAACAAGATATTATGTACTTTGGAGATAAATATCCAGAATTAGTTTGGAGTAATGAAAAAAAAAATTTTAGTACTTTAGCAAAAAAATATTCAAAACCAATTGGTGTATTAAACTTAATTAAACATTTTAAAAATTGTTAAATTAAAAAGAAAATCAATTTTTTATATGAAAAAAAAAAATTATTATATTATTTACGAAATTGAAAATAGAGACTTTATACCAAGAATGTTAATAGGTTTAGAATTAGCAAAAAATGGCAACAGGGTCTTTTTAGTATCTAAATATTTTTTTTATAAAAATTTAAATTACTTTCCAACAGGAATGATATTAGAAAAAGGAATTACAAACGATGAAGAAAAAAATTATGATAAAATTTTAGATAGGGGTCATTTACTATCCGTAATAGATGAAGAAGGTGCAAGATATTATGACAATGAGCCAAAATTTTTAAGCATTAGAATCAGTAAAAAAACTTCAAAAAAAATATCTCATTTTTTTTGCTGGGGAAATAAGCAAAAAAAAAAAATTAACCATATTATTAAAAAAAATATTAGCGTTTCAGGAGCACCAAAATATGATCTTTATAATATAAAGAAAATTTTTAAAGACCAATTTGCTATGATTAAAAAATTTAAACCATACATATTAATTTCTTCTAATTTTACATTTGCAACGTGGGAAGATAAAGATTTTAAAGAAAAAATTAATTCTTTAAAAAAAAATTATAAAGTAGACCACTCTTCATATTGGAATAATTATGTTAAAAAGTATAAGTTCAAGAAGATTGTTTTAAAAGCCTTTATAAAAGATCTAATTAGATTATCCAAAAAATTTAAAAGAATTAATTTTATTTTAAGACCTCATCCCAATGATAACCAATCTTTTTGGCATAAAAAATTTAACAAATTAAATAATTTTAGTGTCAATTCAAAATTTTCTATTGAGCCTTGGATAATTAATTGCAATGCATTAATTAACAATAACTGCACAACTACGTTGGACGGTTTAATAAATAAAAAAAAGGTCATCAATTATTCTAAAATTAAAAGAAAAGATGAAAGCTATTTCTTTAATAAATACACACATAATGCCAAATCATATGAGAGTTTGGCTAAACATATTAGAACAAATTATGAAATAAATAGCATTAACTATAAAAAATTAATTACTCATCTAAAAGGTTATATTAATTATAATCCTAATAAAAATTGTTATAAAACGATTTCTGAAAATTTAAATAGTTTTAAATTTAAAAAAGAGGAATTTTCATTAATAACAAAAAATATTTTATCAGTAATGTTTCAAAAAGATAAAATAATCAATTTATTTAGAAAAAAAAGTATTAATAAAAAAATAGTTAATAGAAGTCCGATTTATTATTACAAAGTAAAAAAAAATATTGAAAAAATTTATCCAAAATATACTTCAATAAATTTTAGATCAATAAATGAGCAATTATATACTTTTGAAAGTTAGATGTTAAAAAAATATGGAACTTAAATACCAAAATAAAATATATAATATTTTAAAAGATCTTAATTTAATAAAAGAGGCAAACCTTAGCTTATTTCATAACAGAACAAGAGATCACAAAAAATTAAATTCCTACCAAGATAAAAAATCAAAAATTATATTTTTAGAAAAAACTAAAAATAAAAATTATTATTTAAAAAAAAAAACAAATAAGAAAAAAATTAATGTAATAAAAACTATTGATGGTTTATATAAAAGAAAAAAACCTTTAGATAGTATTAGAAGATTTAATAGTTTTAAGAAATTTATTAAAGATAAGGTTATTCTAGATTTTGGAAGTGGAAACGGAGATTTTGTATATTTATCAAAAAAAATTTCAAAAAAATCTTACGGCATAGAACCTGATTTTTTTAAATTTCAAAATAAAAGAAATAAAAAAAATAATTTTTTTCTAGATTTAGAAACTTGTTTCGATCTCAAATTAAAATTTGACACTATATTTATGTTTCATGTTTTAGAGCACTTAGAGAATCCATTAGAAATATTAAAAAAATTAAACAAGCTATTGACTAAAAATGGTTCAATTATAATTGAAGTTCCTCATGTGGAAGATGTGTTGATAAATTCTAAAATCACTTCTTATAAAAATTTTTTTTTATGGTCAGAACATTTAATGACCCATACGAAAGATTCATTGTTTAAATTTTTAAAATTCTCAAACTATAAAAAAATCAAAATTATATTTTATCAAAGATATTCTTTAAAAAACCATTTAGGATGGTTTTTACTTGGATTGCCTGGTAAAGAAGATAAGTTTAAAAATATTATAACAAAAAAGACAGAAACTAAATATATAGAATTATTAAAAAAATATAAAAAAACTGATACTTTAATAGCTATTGCAAGAAAATAAATTTAACTTAGTTGATTAAGAAAAGTTGTAAAAACACAAATAAGACATTTTTATTGAATAAAAATTTTTTACAATTATTAGGAATATAAAATGAAAATTTTTTTAAAATATATTAAAAAGTATTTTTTAGATATATTTGAATATATATATATTAAGATTAACAGATATTTTAACAGACAATTTATACCTGATATAAAAAAAAGTATAAATATAGAGACAACATCAATCTGTAATTTAGGATGTAAATTTTGTGGCTACCATAAGAGAGATCTTGCTATGCACCCTTTAAAAACAATGTCTAAAGAAAATTTTATTCATTTAGTAAACCAATCTGCTAATTTAGGATACAGAAATATTGGATTATCTCCAACAACAGGAGATGTTTTTATGGATAAATCATTTTTTGAAAAAATAAATTATATTGATGAACATGGGAAAATAGAGGGTTATTATTTTTACACAAATTTTATACCAATAAAAAATACTGATATTAAAAAATTATTTAATTTAAAAAAATTAGATTTTTTAGGAATAAGTATTTATGGGCACGATCTAAATACATTTGTAGCTTTTGCAGACTCTTCAAAAAATGCTTATGATGTGCTTGTTAAAAATTTGAAAGAGTTAAACTTTCTTATTAGTAAAAAAAACTTTACATTTAAAATTCTTATTGGCCACAGAACAGAAAAAAATTTTGATATAAATTCTATTAATCAAAAAAGCGAACTTGTATTTGAAATAAAAAAACTGATAAAAAATAAAAATGTAGATTATGAATATACTGCAGAATATAATAATTGGGGTGGCATAATAGGAGATAATGACGTTAAAAATCTTGATATTAATTTTAATAAAAAACCTTTTAAAAAAGAAGGATCATGCTCATTAATTTATTCAAGAATGATAATAGGTTCCAATGGTGAGTTAAATGCTTGTGCATGTAGAGATGCAAATTATACCTTGAGTATTGGCAATGTATTTAAAGATGATCTAAAAAAAATCTTATCATCAGATAATAAAAAATATCTTGAATTAATTGATAGACAAGAAAAAAATGACTTTCCAGATGTTTGTAAAAGTTGTGATTTTTATTCAAGTATTTATAGTTATAAACATAAAACAGGTTATGCGAGAGATAAAGGAAAATTTATTAATTTAAAAAAATATAAGGAAATTTTGAAAGCTAGAGAAAATGAAGGAAAATTACCAAAAATATAAAATTTATTTTAAAAAATTTAAAAAACTAATAGATGAATTTGATATATCTTTAATCAAAAAAATTGAGAAAGAATTAAAAAAATTTAAAAATTCAAATAAAAAGGTATTTATATTTGGAAATGGAGGAAGCGCTTCTATTTCATCTCATGTTTCAACAGATTTAGTGAAAATATGTAAAATCAAGGCGGTTACTCTTAACGAAGCTAATTTTATTACATGTTTTGCAAACGATTATGGATATGAAAATTGGATTAAACAAGCTTTGATAGCTCATTCGGAAAAAAATGATTTAGTAATTCTTATTAGTAGCAGTGGTGAGTCTAAAAATATGATTAACGCAGCTAAATATTGCAAAGGAAGACTTAAACTTATTACTTTTACAGGATTTAAGAAAAATAATACTCTAAGCAAGATTGGAAGAATTAATTTGTGGATAAATTCAAAAAAATATAATTTTGTAGAAAATATACATCAATTAATTTTGCTCAGCATTGTTGATAATTTAAAAAATGATTAATAAAAAATTAGATCAAATTTACTTAGTAGCTGAAATTGGATGGAATTTTCTTGGCAAGCTAGATTTAGCAAAAAAAATGATCAAATCAGCAAAAAAAAATGGAGCAGATGCTGTTAAATTTCAAATATGGGACCCTAAATATTTAAGAAAGGGATCCTGGGATGTTGATGGAAGAAGAGAAATATATAGAAAAGCTTTTCTAGACTCAAAAAAGTATAATAGTTTGAAAAAATTTTGCAAAAATATAAAAATTGACTGTTTTGCGTCTGCATTCACACTTAGAGGTGCTAAGCTTCTACTCAATGCAGGTGATAAAATCATTAAAATACCTTCACATGAAGCTTATAATAAAAAATTAATTAATTATGCAATAAAAAATTTTTCACTAATCTTTCTTTCTGTTGGAGCTTTAAACTTTAACGAACTCAAAAAAATTCAAAAGTATAGAAATATAAAAAAATTAATTCCAATGCATTGCGTAAGTAGTTACCCATTATTGAAAGAAAACTGTAATTTTTTTAAGTTTGATTACTTAAAAGATTACTTTAGAAAAGTTGGTTATTCAGGTCATTATTCAGGTGTAGAGGACGCTATACATGCCATCTCAAGAGGAGCCAGAGTAATCGAAAAACATTTCTCTATTGATAGAAGATTACCAGGCAGAGATAATAAATTTGCAATTTTGCCTGATCAGTTAAAGTCAATTAGAAATTGGATTAATATTACAAAAGAATTTAATCTATCAAGAGGACTTGGATTGCAAAAAAGTGAAATAGATATTTATAAAAACTACAGGGGAAGGTGGGGTGTATAAATATAAATCTTCTATTATTATAAGAGGAAAAAATGAGTCTAGATGGCTTAAAATATTATTTAAAGAATTGAAAGAACAAGTTTTCAAGAATTTTGAAATAATTTTTTGTGATAATAATAGCGAAGATAATACTAAAGAAATTTTAAAAAAATATAAAATAAAAAAAGTAGTAAATGTAAAAAAATATAAACCTGGTTTTGCTTTAAATAAATCACTACAAAAAGCTCAGGGTGAGTATATAGTATTTTTATCTTCGCACTGCATACCAGCCGATAAATATTGGTTAAGCAACTTTATTAAATTTCTGGAAAAGAATCCTAAAATCTCAGCAGCATATGGAAAACAAATACCTCTTCCAGGCACAAATAGCCAAAATGCATTAGATATGAGTATTTTATTTAGAAATGAAGACATGACTCATAGAAAAGATCCCTACATAAGTAATGCTAACTCGATATATAGAGCAAAAATTATAAAAAAATTTAAATTTGATAAAAATATTAATAATATTGAAGATAGAGTTTGGGCAAACGCAGAGGTAAAAAGAGGTGGTTTTATTGGTTATACTACCAAACCATCAGTTTACCATCTACATGGTATTCATCAGCATTTAAATAGCACAAACAGGTCAAGCAAAACAATAAAGTTGCTAAAAAATGAGTTTAAAATATTTTGGAATAAATGTCAGTTTATTAAATCTTCATATTTTTCATTTATTTTGATAGTTAATGCAAGAAGGGAAAAAAGCATAAAGAATCTCAAATATAAAATTAAACTAATACAAACGAATCCATATTTAAAAAAATTAGATTTAAAAAATATATTTGTAATTACTGATTTAAAAATTAAATTTAAGGGCGGCATATATAAAATTAAATCTTCCAAATCACTACAAAATGATCTTAAATTTATGTATTTTAAGTATTTGAAAAAAAGAATTGATATTAATTATGCGGTCTCTTTAAATACATCATCAAATTGGGAATTTAAAAAAATTATAAAATTAATTGATGAGACAATTTATTTTTCAAAACCTTCAGGAACATTTTATGAAGAATTTCCTGGGAACTTCATTATAGAATTTCCTGAAAATAATAGTCTTAATAGTTTTAAAAGTGTTGAACTTATAGAAAAACCTAAAAAACCAAAAGTAAAACTCATGAAATGGGCTGAAGGATGTATATTTGATACAGATTATATAAGGGAGGGAAAATATATTGATGATGAAACTTATTTAAAAGAAAAATAAGTTATTTTTTTGGAATAATATGTCCTCTTATATGATCACAACCATTGCAGGCATCTATTAGATAAGCCTGTTTATTTTCATGCATTGTTCTAGCTTCTTCTAGTTTACTTCCATTCCATATATCGGTTAAAGATTTACCTGTTTCATCGTATTTTCCTAAAGTTAATCTTTTACCAGCATCTCTGCAGCAAGCAGTCACCTCACCAGTTGCATTTATAGTCATTCTTTGCCACAAAGCTGGACATGAATAAGATTTATTTTCTTTTCTAAGCTTTGTGTATCTATCAGTTTTATCTAATCCATCTTGATTTCTGTAATCTGTATAAGTTACTTCATCAGCATATGGACCCCAAAATTTCTCAAATTTATTAGCCTCATGATTATTCTCTTTCATTCTGACCATGCTTACTCTAATAACAGGCTTATATTTAAGCATTTTATTTCTAATTTTGTAAAACATTTTTACATTTTTAATTGTTTCTTCAAATTTAGCTCCAATTCTAATTTTTTCGTAGATTTCTTTTGTAATAGAATCTAGTGAAAATATTATTCTATCCAATCCAGAATTAACTATTCTTTTTGCTAAAGTTTCATTCATTACTGTTCCATTTGTATGTAACATTACATCTAAAACTCCTTTAGATTTTGCATACTCAATCATTTCAACTAATTTTTTATTGAAAAAAGACTCACCAAAATTATTTAAATTTATAGCTTTCAAACCTTTTTCTGTTCCCTCATCTATAATTTTTTTGAAAGTGTTAAATTTCATCATTTTATTATGCCATTTTCCGAGAGCTACTCGATGGGTTCTAGGACACATAGGACAAGCTAAGTTACAGTATGAAGTAATTTCAATATCTAGGTGTAAAGGAAATTCGGTTTTTATGTGATTAATTGCTGTATCACGCCAAAGTTTTCTGTAATCCTTATACTCTGGCAAATTTCTGTAATGAGCATTAATATTTTTTTTTACTATATTGTAGTGAGAATATAATCCATTTAATTCATCATCATTTTCTTCACTATAATTTTCAGCAAATTTTAATTGATCTTTATCCAATTTTTTATCATTTTTAATTACTTTATTAGTATAGGTTTTATGCTCTAGATTATTTGATTTCATAACTTATTAATATTGCAATATAGCATTAAGGACTTAATATACAACTTTATTTACAATTGTTAAATCCCATGGGATCAATAAAAAAACAAATAATTATTATAGGCGTTTTGATCATTGTAGTTTTTTTATCAATTAAAATATCAATTTCTGTAGTTCAGAACTCAATAGTGAATATTCTAAAATCTGAAAAATTTCACATTTTTTTAATCAATCAAATTGAATATCATTTAGTAACGTATGCTAATTCACTTGAAAATTATGAAGACAAAAAATATGTAATTAAGGATAGTTTAAAAAAAATTTTAATAGAATGGAAACCGATATTTGAACAATTAGAAAAAGAAATCAACAATTGATAAAAGAAAAATATTTTTTATTAACGACATTAATTGCAATAATTTCAGCATTAATAACATACTATTATTCACAATTTCATTACGACGGACATCATTATAGTTTAGTTTTTGATCATTCATTAGATTTTATTAATGGAAAAAAACCTTTTAAAGAAATTTTCCTTATATACGGAATTGGAACAGTTTTATTTCATTCTCTAGCTATTATAATTTTCGGAGAGCATTTGCAGTCTCTCATGCTTTTTACTTCAATTATTTATTCTTTATCATTAATTTTTATTTTTTTTCTTTCAAATAAATTTATTAATAAAAATTACAGTTTCTATTTAGTTTTAATAATATTTTTAATTCATCCTGTTGTAGAATATCCATGGGCAAATTATTTGGTTTTTTTCCTTTTTCTTTTTGCACTTAATCTTATATTTTTGTCAAATAAAACTTTATTTACATTTTCCTGTCTTTTAATAGGATTTTGCTCTTTGATTAGAATAGAAATAATTTTATATATACTTTCAATATTCTTATATATTTCTTATATGAGCTTTAGAAATAAAGATTTTAATCAAAATTTTAAATTTGGAAAAAATCTATATTTCTTAGTGATTAGTTTTTTACCTATAATATTTTTTTTAATTTATTTAAAAAGTAACGATTTATTAGAATATTATAAGAATTTTTTTAGTTTACCTGAGATTTTCCTAGAACATAAAAATACTAATGTATTTAATTTATTTTTAAATTTAATAAAATATTTATACTTTTTTAAATTTAGTAAATTTTTTTTTGAACCATATTTATTAATATTTGCATTTTCATTAATATTT
>CETI01037983.1_pt1 | contig 21925 bp, 12 predicted proteins | sample 361441 | NCBI WGS metagenome assembly CETI01 (sample SAMEA2622478, study PRJEB7988) | marine metagenome | biome: marine biome (ENVO:00000447); feature: deep chlorophyll maximum layer (ENVO:xxxxxxxx); material: "saline water (ENVO:00002010), including plankton (ENVO:xxxxxxxx)" | depth 90 m | reverse complement strand
GCTCGTTTGTTACCAAATGGAGAGTATAGAGATGCTAGAAATATTCAAGTTAGTAAATCTGAAGGACCTGATGTTGGTGAATTAGAAAATGTTTTAGGTAATGAAAAACTATTTGATTGGGACGATGCTACTACTAAAATCAGCGCTACTTGTATTGGTTATATTACTGATGAAATAAATAATTGCGCGTATTTATTTTTAACATCTTACACTGATGATAATCCTTTAAATCTTCAGTATTCACCAGGTAATCTTAGTCAAATAATTAAATTTGATGCATTTAACAATACTAGTGTTATTTTATTACAAGGTAATTATTTAAATTTTTCAACAACACATCCTATATTTGGAGTTAATATTGTGGAAAATTTATTATTTTGGACTGATAATAGAAATCAACCTAGAGTAATAAACTTAGAAAAAGCTGAAGCAAATCCTTATGGTTCACCTAATCCTCATTATACAAATGAAGATCAAATATCTGTTGCTAAATATAATCCATATGAAGCTATAACCTTATGGCAAGAAATAGGTTCTACAGGTACTTATGAAACCACAATGAAAGATGTAACTAGTAAAGTTTTACCAAATGGTGCTACTGCTAAAGTTAGCGTTGCTGCATCTGCTTCAGGAGTACCTGCAGGTATAATAGTAGATCCTTCATCATGGGAAGGTTGGAAAGATACAACTCCTCAATCTACTCTTTTAACTGCTTATCCAGATACTAAAGTAGGATATATTGCAGGGAGTGGCGTGGATGAAGGTTGTTTAAAAGCTAATTTTAATAATTTAACTGATATAGCTATACCTGATTTTAATAATCCTCCAACTCCAAGTGGTTTTCCAACTTCTATAACTGTAGCTTCTTTGTCTTATGATCTTGATGTTGACGATGAGATTTTAATAAATCCTAATCCATATTATGATTGTAATTTTGCAGGAGATCCAGCGTATTTAGATGATAAATTTGTAAGATTTAGTTATAGATTTAGATTTGAAGATAATGAATATTCTATATTAGCTCCTTTTACACAAATAGCATTTATTCCTCAACAAGATGGATATTTTATTTATAAAAAACAACAAAACCCCGATATAACTAAAGATGATATGGCTAATGCATATCAAAGTACTATTGTGGAATTTATGGAAAATAAAGTTGATGATATTAAATTAATAATTCCATTACCGTTTGCAGCAGATGTATTAAGAAATAATTTAAAAATAAAAGAATTAGATATAATTTATAAAGAATCTGATGGTTTAGCTGTGAGAGTTGTAGATACTATACCTATTGCAACTATTGAGGCTGAAAGTGGAAGTGAAAGTTTTTATGCTTTTGATTATTTATCTAAACAACCTATTAAAACATTACCTAATGATGAAATAGTAAGAGTATTTGATAAAATTCCAGTTAGAGCTTTAGCTCAAGAAATAAGTGGTAATAGAGTTATTTATGGTAATTATTTAAATAAACAAACTCCTCCAGAAACATTAAATTATAATGTATCTGTTAGTGATAAATCTGAATTTAATTTAAATTTAGCTACCGCTGAAAAAGATGGTGCTCCTATTCCTCCAGCAAGTAGTTTTACTTTAACTTTAAATCCAGCAACTGTGGTAGGAGATATAAACATTGGTGATAAAGCATCTGTTCCAGCCATTGGTATACCTAATCTTGGAACTGTTGTAGACACTGATGGTACGACATATGTAACACTAGATCAATCAAACACTTTGGGAAATGGTAACATAATACTATTTAAACCAGCTGGACCCGACGTAGATACTACAAGTAAAATTGAATACCCTAACCATACTTTAAAACAAAATAGAAACTATCAAGTAGGATTTGTTCTTTCTGATAGATATGGTAGACAATCTTCTGTGATATTATCTAATAATAAAGATTTAGTTACTTTAGCTAGTGGATCTTCGTTTATTGGAGACACTGTTTATGCTTCTTACTTACCAGATGGAACCGATCAAGTATCTTGGCCGGGTGATTCATTAAAGGTTTTAGTTAATGATCCTATTGGTCCTACAGCAAAAATTCCTAGTACTTTTTATCCAGGACTATATAATGGAGATGTGAGTAGTAGTGATTATAATCCACTAGGTTGGTATTCTTATAAAATAGTTGTAAAACAAACTGAACAAGAATATTATAATGTTTATTTACCAGGTATTATGGCTGCTTATCCAGAAGATGTAACACTGGAACCAAGACAAACATCTCATGTAGTTTTAATAAATGATAATATAAATAAAGTTCCTAGAGATTTAAATGAAGTTGGTCCAGAACAAAGACAATTTAGAAGTTCAGTGGGATTATTTGGTAGAGTGCAAAACACTGCACTTACTATTAGTTATAACTCCGGTATTCAAGATTTTATATGGTCAGGGAATATGGGTGAAGCAAATACCCAATATTATCCAGAAAGAAAATCTGATACAGTTTCTACTATATCTACTATGTATGATTTGTTTGATTATAATCCTTTAGATCCTGCTAAACCTAATTATTATAAACAGTTTTATTTATATGAATCAAATCCGCTAATAGCTAGAGTAAGTGTTGAAGAACCAATAGGTCAAATAGCAACAACAAATTACCAACCATGGGCATGTACAGTTGTAGATGATAGCATAGCAGGTGGTAGTCCTGATGTTAATGTAACAACTATACCGGTACCAACACCAGCACCTTTTGAACCAGAAATAGGTGATGTTGTAACTGGTGCTAATTTACCTGAAGGAATTGTAGTAGAACAATATACTATAAACGCAGCTCCTGTTCCAGATGTTTTAAGATTACAAGATAGCGACGGTACAAGTTATAGAGCATCATTGAAAGAAGGTGATGTATTATATATAGCTCCTGGTTTTGGTGGTAGCGAGAATAAAGGTGCTTTGCGTTTACCAGGAATACAATATTTAGGAATATATGAGACTTCACCAGTAGTATCTAATATAGATATATATTGGGAAACTACAAGTTCTGGATTAATTGATGATTTAAATTTATTAATTTTATCAGAAAGTCAAGGTGGAGCAGATATAAGCGGATTCGATGTTTCTACATGGGACGAAGCTCTTATTAGTGGTGGAGATATTTTAGATACAGAGTTTGAAATAGTTGATGTATTTGGTGTACCTGTACCAACAGCTGATCCCGCGGTACTATTAGAGTTTGATGTTTCTATGTCTGTTACAGATGGATACACTCCTGGAAATCCAGTGGATAATTATTTTACATTAGTTCAAACCGGGGTTATAGGAGATGCCCAAATAACATTTCAAATAGAAACTACAGGTGATTATTATGATGCAGTATATTATAGTACAATTCCACAGGATAGATTATTTACATTTACTTTTGATATACATACAGTTGTAGTGGTCGATGGTACTCCTCAAGAAACAAATGTAACTGTACCTGTTTCATTAGTAGGACCTGGTAATGTAGCTCCTATTGTAACAGCCGCTACAAATCCTGTTTATACTAATAGATTAGATACAAGTGTATTATTTGAAACTAGAGGTATTAATGGAGCAAATAATCCAGATTTAAGAACTAGTGATTTAACCGCGTCTATAACTTCTTTATCATATAATATTAATGGAACTATAACAGCTGTAAATAGTAGTGACTATGGAACTATATTCCAACAAAATTCCTATACTGACAACGTGACTAATGAGCTTGTACATGAAATTACATTTACAAACTCCTCTATACCAGTGGCTGATTATACAATAATAGTAGAATATACTGATGCTGCTGAATCAACTCCTGTGACGTATGAGCTTATATTAAACGAAATTGATTCTTTAGCAGCTGTTAATGGAGTGCAAGAAATATTATTTTATTGCGAAGGTGGATTAGAAGCTGGTCCAGGATCAGAACAAACCTTGACAAGAATACTAGTAGATACATCAGCAACAGCGTCTTACAATGGTTATTATTTGTATATTGGGACATTTGCTGAACTTGTTAATAGTACACAGGTAATAACACTAGATAATACTAATGCAGCAACCGGTGCCCTGGCAAATTGTACTGCAGAATTTTTCTTTGCAAGTTTAGCATCTGGTGATGATTTTGATGATTTACAGTTGTTAGCTCTTAATAGTGGTTGTTTAAATATTGAGTGTGAAGATTATGACGGGTCGTCACAACCTGGTTGGCCAAATGCTTGTAATCCTATAAGCACCACACCATGTCCTACTTTTGATAGTCCTGTTACAGTAGATACAACACCATATACAATGGAAATAATATAAAAATATGTAATAATAATATATATGGGCGCAGTAATAGAAGTTAAATATTTTAACTCTTTTGTATTAAAGAAGATAAGTAACGCTGGAAATGAAATAATTTGGAATGGTTCATTTGGGTATCCTGATACTTTACCCGGTGGTTTTCCTGTTGTTTTTTCTAGTGCTCCTGGTGGTATTGATGAAAATTGGGCTATAGAAGAAGCGAGAATAAATGGAGGATTCAATAATACAAGTACAGATTATGGAGCGAAAGCATATTTAGTAGAAGAAGAACCTGCTGGATATATAAGATTTAACGCTATGATTTATTCTGGAATATTTAATTCTAGAACAGGTATTAATAGAACTAATGTTTTTAGTACAGGTGAAGATATAGAAAAAGCTACTGATCCCGCTAATGGATCTATACAAAAATTATATGCAGAAGACACTAATTTAAATATTTTTCAAGAATTAAAAATAAATAGAGCTTTAATAGATAAAGATGCTATTTATTCTGCTGAAGGTGGTGGAGCTGTAACAAGTTCTAATGTAGTTATTGGAGCTATTCAACCTTATAATGGTAAATATGGTATAAGTAAAAACCCAGAAAGTTTTGCGGTTTATGGAACTAATAAATATTTTACTGATAAAAGTAATAATGTAGTATTGTCTTTAAGAGGTGGAGGTATAGTAGAAATATCTCAACTAGGTATGAGAGATTTTTTTAGAGATAAATTAAATGAACTTGATATTAACAATATATTAGGTAAAGCTGTTGGGGGTTGGGATATTTATAATCAACAATATGTTTTATCACTACAACAACAAGACGGAATAAAATCAAGTGATACTGAATTTAACACATTGTCTTATGACGAAACGGTTCAAGGTTGGACTAGTTTATTTGATTACAGACCAGACCAACTATTCAGTTTAAGAAATAATTTTTACTCTACAACTAGCTCTAGTTTATATAAACACTATAGTAACAATGTTCCACGTAATCAATTTTATGATGTTGTTTATGATAGTACAATCACAGTTGTATTTAATCCCGAACCTTTAAGGTCTAAAACATTTAGCACAGTTGAATATGAGGGAAGTAATGGTTGGGAATTAACATCTCTTGTTTCTGATGAAACTGGAAAAGATAAAAATATAGCTGGAGCATTTGAATTATCATTTGATCAAACAAATAGTATTGCTAGTTATTATGGTGGTGAATACGTGTTTAATCCAGCTGGTGGAGCAGTTGTAGATGCTGTAGCGGGTTTACCACCTGTTTATGGAGCTGGATACACAGCGGTATTTGGCACTGATAATCCACCCTTAGAGAGATATAATGCAGGATTTGCTAGAAAAGAAAATAGTTATGTAGCTAACGTGATAAACAATAGCAATGTAATGAATAGAGAAATTATTTTTGGAAATCAAATAAGTGGAATAAAAGGATATTATACAACAGCTACTTTTTCAACTGACCAAGTGACTGATAAAGGTGGTTTAAAAACTTTATTTTCTGTAGGATCAAAATTTGATTCTACAAATGGATATTAAATTAAATTAAATTAAATGAAAAACTCTTTAATAAAACAAGAGTATACTATAGAAGACATAGAAAGAATTAATAGGTTTAGAGAATTAATTATAGACTTTGAAGAGCAATTAATAAATCTTCCAGGTTCATATGGTGATCCTAAAACAGCTGGTCAAAGTAAAGATGTAAACACTGTTAATCCTTTAAAACATACATTTGCCGATGGTTTATATATTAGAGAAATATTTATGCCAAAAGGACAAGTTGTAACAACTGGTATACATAAACAAGAACATCCTTACTTTGTATTAAAAGGCGATGTATCGGTTTTAACAGATCAAGGTATACAAAGAATTAAAGCACCGCATCAAGGAATAACTAAACCCGGTACTAAAAGATTAATCTATACACATGAAGATACAATGTGGATAACAGTACATGCAACAGAAAAAGAAAGTATAGAAGAAGTATTAAAAGATATATTAGCTGAAGATTTTAATGATCCAGATATAAATCTTGAAACTTTACAAAAACAATTACAATTAAAAAACAAATAATATGAGTGTAGTAGCAGCTGGCGTTATGGCCGGTGGATCCATAATTGGTGGAATTTTTGGCTCTAGTGCAGCTAAAAGAGAAGCCGCAAGAAAAGAAGCAGAAGCTAGAAGACTTCAGGCTAAATTAACACATTTAGAAGAAAATAGACAAGAGATAATAGATCCGTATGCAAACATAACGGACCTAAGTAGTATGTTATCTAATCCTTTCGCTAATCTTTCCGTTGCAACTCAAGCTACACAAATGCAAATGGAACAAACTGATATAGCGTTAGCTAATACTTTAGATACTATTAGACAAACTGGAGGAAGTGCTGGTGGAGCTACTGCTTTAGCTCAAGCAGCTTTACAAAGTAAAAAAGGTATTGCAGCTAGTATAGAACAACAAGAGTTATCTAACGATAAACAAAGAATAGCTGGAGAACAACAGCTTCAACAACAAAGAATGTCTGAAGCTCAAAGACAACAACAAGCTGATGTTCAAGGTGATCAGTTTATGTTTCAAACACAAGAAAATAGAGATATTGCTCAAATGGATAGACTTTCTAATCAAATTGGTGCTTTAAGAGGACAAGCAGCAGCAGCTCGTCAGTCCGCTACAGCAGCAATGACTGGAGCTATAACCGGAGCATTTAGTACATTAGGCGCTGGAATTGCAGCATCTTAATAAGTAAAACAAATTATAATGAAAGACCGAAATAAACAAGTAAATTTATTTATTAAACACATGGAACAAAGTGATGCAATGGCATACAACATGGACTATGTAGCAGCTAAAACTGTAGCAGAATTTGGTGTTTTAAATAAAACTTATGAAAATACAGGTAAATTATATGCTCAGTTAAAAACAAAAATTGATAATAATCAATGCGATTCATTTAATTGTCGTTGGGAAACTGAACAGCTATTAAGATTAGAAAATGCTCCTCAAAAATCTTTAGATTTTCTTAGCAATGTTATGGCTCAATTAAATGTAACTGAAGATAAGTATTATGATATTTATCAAAATTCTGCTTACACTGTAGCTAATAAAATTATGACTAAAAAAGCTGGATTTGGTAAAAATGAAGGATATGATGTGATTATTAATTTGTTAGAAGATGGAGGACAAGAAATTATATTTACTGGACCATTTTTTGAAAAACCATTAATAATAAATAGTACTACACTAGAAGGTTTATTAAATGCTGGTAGTAATTTAGTTGCAACTACTCCTGATATAAATAAAGAAATGCTTAGCTTATTAAGTGGTTTAGGCGTTTTAGCTGCTGGTTCTAATAATCCTGAAACTGGAGAACTAACACCTCAAGCAAAAATATCTGAAGAGTTTATATTAACAAATGCTGATGGTACATATGATTATGAAATTATAGATATTGGAAATGGTAAAGGTAGAAATATTCTTCAATTTGATATAGATAAAATAATGAGAAAAGCTGATCCTCTTATTAATTCTGAAGTAGCTGGTTTGTTAGCTACAGAACAAGAAGCAGTTGCAGCATGGAATGTATTTTTAGCACATTTAAGTAGTGAAGAAGAAGATGATCAAATGGTTCAAAATGCTAACGCTGGAGATCTTTCTTGGTCATATGAAGAGGTATTGCCTTTATCTCAAGATCATAAAATAATGTTAGAAGAAAAATATAAACAATATTTTTATAAAAACTATTTATTACAATTTACAACTAATCAAATTCCGACAGTCCAAGCTGACGCGGCTGTATTTGATTTAGAACAGGGAAAAAAACAAAAAGCAGATAAGTTTTTAAAGGATAACAATTTAAATTAAATGAATCTACAAGAATATACTGTTTCATTACAACAGCAAAAAAATCCTAAGTTAAAACCTGAGGAAATAATAGCTAAAGTTGAAGAATGGAAGAAGAATAATACTCAGCCAGAAGTTGAAGAAGAAGTTGTTGTTGAAGAAACAATTAACAATGATCCATTTGGTATAAGAAAAAATACTATTTTAGATGACGGTGATTCTTTTTCATTATATCCAAACAACCAAAAACCAAAACCTATTAGTGAAATGACTTTGGGTGAGATGCAGACTGCATTAGAACCATACCAAGCACAGCAGGAATATGAAAAATTAATGTATTCAGTTGCTGAACCAGAAGAAATATATTCTCCAGATGGTGATCCTTATGAATACAAATACAGTGTAAATCCCGGAGAACAACCTCAGTATTATCATCGGTTAAAAGATTCTTCAGATGAATGGAAAATGCATGAAATTGATAGTGATCAAGGCTTTGATATAGGTTATAAGGTTTTTAATCATCTTCAAGTTGATGATGACGCTTATAACCAAGGTCAAGCAGTTATTAATAAAACTATAGAAGGTGGTGGTGCTTTTAGTACTTTTATGAATACTAGCAACGATGTTCTTGATGAAGGTATAATACCTATGGAAGATGCTTTAGCGGGATATAATATTGAAGTTGTAGAACAACACGTGAAAAACGCGAAGCCAACTCAAGAAGAAGAAGTTATTTTAACTCAAAATGCTGCAGATTATATAGATGATGTTATAGATTTTTCTGAAATTGAAAATATGTTAAGTGATCCATATCTTGATAAGTTTACTACTCAAGATGATTTTGATAGTTACTTTGATAGCAGCGAAGGCGGCTTTGAACTAGAGTTTCTACCACCATTTAAAAAAGAGTTAAAAAAACGCGGTCTTACATTAGAAGCTAAAGAAACAGATGATTATAGTGGAAATGTAGAAGATAATAACTGGGTTGTTAAAGCTGAAAATGGAGAGGTTTATGATTTAGGAAAGATAAATCAGAATTTAGATTTAAGTGGATTAGAAGAGTTTATGAAAATAAACGGTAATCAAGAGACTTATAAAGAAATGGCTGCTCAACAACTCGCGAAAGAGATGTACGGTAACCTAGGAAGTACTGACCAATTAAAAAATTCTGATGGTAATTATGATCCAGAGATTGAAGCTGCTATAAATAAAAAAGCTAAAACTTTAAAATTTCAAACTTTAAGAAGTGAACTTCATGAAGAAAAACTAGAAAATATTCTTGAAAATGATAGAACAGATTTTTCTTTTGATGGTTTAAAGTTATTAGCGATGTTTCCTCAACATTTTGATAACACTGTTGTTTTCCAAAGCAGTCAGCAAAATAAATCTATAAACAAATATTATAAAACACAGAAAGATAATTTAACTAAAAAAGAAAAAAATCTTACAAATTTTCTTAAAAATGGAGATGATTTATTATCCAGTATTAATGCACAGCAATTAGCTTTAAAAAAAGCTGAGTATCAAACTCCAGCACAATTTACTCAAGCTAATAAATTACTAGCAGGTTTAAATAAACAAAAAGAAGATGTTATATCTTTAATGACTGAAAAATGGGACGAGTTAAGTGAGGAATATAAAAATAATCCAGATCTTGAGGGTTTAATAAATAAAGCTTCTAGAAATTATGGAGTAATTCCTCTTATGGTTAACAACTTTAAAGCTTCTACAACACAAATAGGTTTAGGAACTGTAAATTTAGTTGCTGAAGCATACGAACTTTATGGAGCTACAGCTGATGCAATAGATAATTTAACTGATTCAAAAATAGGAACTATAGCACTTGGTTGGCAAAATCCACTTTATGGAATATCTAAAGCTTTTGGAATTACTTCTAATATTAAAGAATGGCATGAAAACACTCAAGAACTTGGTGATAAGTATGTCGAAATGATATTAGGAGATGTTGCTGAAGCTAAAAGTGTAGAAGAGTTAAGTGGTTTTGAAGACTATATAACTTATGGTACCACTACATTTGGTCAAGTTGCTCCACAAATTATTGCTATAGGTACCATGCCAGAATATGGACTAGGTCTTGTGGTCTCATCTGCTATGGGTGGCGAACTAAAGGCTTATGACACAGAAGAAAAAGAAAGTAAAAAAGCTCAAGAAGAATGGGATAGTGGTACAGGTCAATATAAAAACAAACCTAAACAAGAAGAAGGCGAAAGTGATGAAAACTTTAAAGCTAGATTAGATGATTTTATAAAATTAAATCCTCGTCCAGAACTTGTTAGATATAATGAACTTGAAAAATGGGGTGGTGCTATAACAACAGGTAGTTTAGAATTTGCAACAGGTTATTTTATAAAAATACCTTTATCACAAGGTAAATCTATTGTTAATCCTTTATTAAAAAGAGTTAAAACTATTGCGGCAGCAAACCCAACGGCTAATAGAATATTTAGAAATACATGGAGTAAAAACTTTAATAAATATGTTAGTAAAGGTTTAGAGTGGACTGGAGATGTAGGATTAGAAGGATTAGAAGAAGTTGGAGTTGAAGTTGGAGGTAAACTATATGATAGATGGGTTTTAGGTAAAGATGTTAATCTTTTTGAAGGAAACTGGGATGTGTTTACCGCTGGTGCAATTGGTGGTATTGGTTTTAAATCTATAGGGATGTTTCAACCGTTTTTAAGTCCTGTACAAACTCCAGGTGATGTTTCTGATATAAACACGTTACAAAATGAAATAAAAGAGATTAGTGAGTTAATGATTCAAAATCCTGACATGGATCAAAAAACTAAAGATCTTTTTAATAAAAAAATTAAAGATAAAATTCAGGCTATAACCAACAAAACAACTGAGTCTGCAAACCTTTATACTAAATTTTCTGAATCAGATTTTAATGAACTAGGTAATTTAGATCAAAGAATGTATAGTATTAATATAGAAATTGATCAAGTATTAAATGATAATAATATAAAAGTTGGTAAGCAAAAACTTATTGATGATTTAAGAAATGAATACAATAAATTAACTGGAGCAAAAAATAAAATATTAGAAAAATATAGTGGTGATGGAGCTACAGCTGGAGAAGTATTTAAACCAGGTGCTGTAGTAGATCCTGTTTATGATATAGATAAATTAAGAAAAGGTTCTGAAGTTGTAGTAGATCAATTAGGGGATGCTGATATTGTTAGGTTTGATAATGATGGTGACTTTTTAGGTGGTATAGAAACTTTAAAAGCTGAGGGTGTAGAAATTGAGTTAGCAGAAGATGCTGAAGGAAATATTTTACCAGCTAAAGATCAAAGCTATGGTTTAATTGCTACTTTACCAGATGGTACTAAACAAATAGTTATAAACAATGCTTCTAGTGAAGTAGATGGTGTTCCTCCTGCAGATAAACACGAGGTTTTACATTTACTCGCAAGCAAAATGGATCCAACTAAGTTATCTAAAATGGGAGAAGATTTATATAATACTCTTACAAACGATAGAGGCATAACTGGTCGTATTGAAATGGATACTAGAGCTAGAAGAAGGTTAGAGATTTATAAAAAACAATATGATGACGGTATTTTAAATCAACAAGAATTCTACGAAGAAGTTATGGCTGTGACTAGTGATGGATTAACTAGAAAAGGTATAAAAGTTAAAGATACAGGACCGTTTTTAAATCTTGTAAATACATTTTTAGAAGCTATAGGTTATAAACAGAGTTTTAAAGATGGAAAAAAAGCATTAGACTTTTTAAAATCGTTTAATAAAGACGTGATGAGTGGCGAAGGTCTATCACAAGATACATTAGATGCAGCCGGAGTTGCAAAAGGAAAAGGCGTTAAAGCTGCTGATACACAAAGTGATACAGTAGAAACAGTAGAGGTTGGTGATACATCAGATTATGACTCCGCTATGAAGACGTATAAAAAAGGTGATCTAGGAGGTGGAACAGATGGTACTAGTAGTGAAAAAAATAATCTTGTTAATGAATCTAATAAACTTTCTGACAAACAAAAAGCTGAAAAACAACAAGAATTTTTAGATAATCAAGGAACTGCTGAGGTTGATGCAGATGGAAACATAACTGTTTATAGAGTAGGTAGTATTAGAGAAGGAACTCAAACACCTATGACTACGGATAAAAGCACAGCTGAAATCATAGCTAAAGAAAGAGCTGATCAAGGTTTGTCATCTGATATAACTAAAACAAAAGTTAAAACAGACGATGTTTCAGTATGGGTAGGAGGTGTTGAAGCAGAAGTAATTGTTGATGTAAATAGTGATAATATTAATGATATTAATGATAACAGTTCTCTTGAACAAGAATCAGAAGTTGATATTCAAGCAGAATTAGACGTAGTAAATGAAGCATTAGATAATATTAATAAAGATCTAGAATCAGATGAAGATTTAGATTTTGATAGATCTATTTTAGAAGACGCTAAAAAGAAGAATGAAAGAAAGAAGAAAAATTTAGAAAATCAATTAGAAAGGCAAAAAACTAAAAAATCAGAAAAACCAGAAGTATCTTTAACTCCTTACATGGGAGTTGGAAATAAATTTAAACAAGGAGAGACTGAGGATGGAGAGACGCCAGCAGAAACTAAAAAGAAATCTGAGAAAAATTTCATGGATTTTCAGAAATCTAATTATAAAAAAGAGTCTGAATCAGTATTAGATCCATTAGGTACTATAAATGATCCTGACGCAAGATATGCTCCTGGTCCTTTAGATGGAATAGTTGCGCTTGATAAACAGTTAGCAAAGATTGTTAGAGATAGCGGTGAAAAATCAGTATATTCATGGTATTGGCAAAATGACGGAAATGATAATCATCAAGAAATATATCAAGAAATTGAGAATAGAAAAGAAAAAGTAAAACAACTAGCACTTCAAAATAGCGTTAATGAATTAAGAGCTAAACTTAAAGATGCAAAAGGGAAAAACAAAGAAGATATAAAACTTGCAATACAAGAAACTTTTAAAGTATTACCCGCAGCTGTTAGAGATTCTGAAATTAATATTTACACAGGTAAACCAAAAAAAGCAACTGTTAAAGAGTCTAGAAAACTTACACCTGAGGAAGATAAACAAGCTCAAACTAAAGTAAAAGAAATACAAAAGCTTCAAAAAGAAGGTAAAGCTTTAGCTAAAAAGTATAACAAACCTTTTGTAAAAAGTGCTAAGCAGAAAAGATTAGAGACTGAACTAGCTGCAGATATAAAACCTACTGTTGACAGCTTTGTAGAGAGTAGAACTAAAGCGCTGTATGATCCCATCGCACCAGATGCTAAGAAAAATGTTACAAGAAAAGACTTTGTAGATTCTATGAAGTCGGATATAACTACAATGGTTGTTAATGAATTTCTAGCTAAACAACCTTTAGAGAAGTTTATTACAAATAGAGGTTTTGTAAGAGCTAATAACTTAGCAAAGAGACTAGGAATTAAATCTGTAGAGCAGGGTATTGATCAAAATATAGACACAGTTTCAAATATTAAAAATAAAACAGATGGTGATGGCGATGTTGATGGTGATGTAAAAACAGAAATTGAAACTAGAAAAGCCCAATTACCTAGAAAAACAACTAAGTTTACACCAGATTTTGTTAGTAAGTTAGGTATTAATACAGAGGGTAAAACAGAATCACAAATAAACGAAGAGGTTCAAAAACTTTTTGACAAAGCTATAAATGAAGATTTAAAAGCTATGCCAGTTAAAACTTTTGGAGAAACTAGAAATATAGGTCCAGCTGTAGCTACTTTGATGGAAAAAGCAACTGGTATGCCTGCTAAAGTTTTTACAGATAAGTCTCAAAACATTCAGAAAAAAGATGCTGAGTCTGGTGCCTTAACAGCTGTTAAACAATATTTATATAACAATGCTCAAAGAGATTTTAATAATCTTCCTGATGCATTTGATACTGCAACTGGTAAAGCTAATTTTATCCCAGAAAATATAAAAAGAGAGTTTTATAGAAAAAATTCTAAAGGTAAGTTTGTTTTAGATAAAAGTAAAGGTCTTAAAGATTACCAAGATTTATTAGGTGACATGGACCAACCTGTATATAGAGCTACTGAGGCTCAAACAATAAAAGGTTTAATTGCTTTATCACTTAGAAATAGAATATTTGAACAAGCTGTTCCTGATCCTATTGCTAGAAAAACTACGGGTGTTAAGTTTTCAGAAAAAGTAAAACTAACTAAAACTGAATTAAAGAAAAACAGTGAACATAAGTTAGAAACAGAAAAAGGGTATAATGATGCTTTAAAAGAAGCTGCACAATTAAATGATATGCGTCAAGTAATGAAGATGCTAGGCGTGCCTATGGAAACTATTAATGATAAGAATAGAAAAACAATTGTAGATAATTTTGTAAAAGAAATTGAAACTAATCCAGCTATTATAAGTCCTGTTCTAACAGCACTTAATTTAAGTAATTTTGGAGCAAGAAATTTAACTAGTAAAGATTGGAGAACTAAACAAGGAGCTGATGGTCCTAGTATTAAGGAAAGAAATGAGTGGAATGCATTTGAGGAGGAGAATAAAATTGTAGAAAATGCTAAATACTATAGAATAGATCTAGGTGTTGATGCAGATGGAAATAATAAGTATACTTTTATGATAGCTCCAGAAATTGGTCTTGATCAAACAAAGGTTAATCAATTATTAAAGAAAACCAATCCTAAAAATGGTAAAAAGTACACTCTAAAATATATAAAAGAAAATAAACATTCTCTAGACGTGGTTAAGTATGCTAGAACTGATACTGCTGGATTTAGAGAAGAGATGGAAAATAAGTTTGGTGAAAAAGGCATTGATCCTCCACCACCAAGTTTTGTTCCAGCAAGAGGTGGAATGTTTTGGGGAAAAAAAGATAGGAATTATGAAAAAGCAGAAAAATTAGCTAAAAAGAATGATACTAAGACTCCAGAAAATGAAAAAGCAGTAAAAGCTATTAACGCTGTAAAGAGAATTAAAATAGATGATAAAGGAAATTATATTATTCCAAGGGGAATCAACCCTAAAACTAAAAAAGCCTGGACTAAAGCTGATATTGATAAAATAAACCAAGAAGGTAGAAATGCTTTATTAAATCAACTTACAAAAGCTGTTGAAAATGGTATGCCTTTTGAAACTCTAGCGATGTTAGTAAATAAAGGTTATCAAGGAACAGGCGCTATATTTAAAATTTCTATCCCGTTTGTAGGAAAGTCTACTATAATTCTGGAAGAAGGTGGTTTGACAGATAGAGCTAGAATTAAATTAGCAAAAGAAGGAGGACCTTATTCTGAAGTAACTACTGAAGAGCATAGCCCTCCAGTATCTGTGAACATGGGACAATATATGGTTGGACAAGCTCGTGATATAGTTAAGTCCGACAAAGATGGGAAGTTTACTACAAAAGAAGCACTAGCTATTCAAAAAGCAATAGATAAAAACGCTGTTCAGGTTTTAATAGATGCAGCCACAGATGCAGCTATGAATGAAAAAGGGTTTAAATCTAAAATAGTAGAAGGACAAACTATAAAAACTAAAAATGTAGCATGGAATAGAATAAATGAAGGTAATCATGATGGTAACCCTTCTCCATTAGAAAAAATAGAATTAGAAGAAGGAGGAACAGCAGCTGATAAAACTGGTATTACACCTAAGGCTCAATTTTCTAAAAAATTTAAAAATAATCCTTCTGCTTTAAATTATCAACAAAAGTTAATTAAAGATAACGCTTTAGATCCAGAAGCATTAAATACAAAAGACGCTAAAGATAGATTAAATATTAGTATGCCTGTTCAGGTTTTAAAAAATGACCAGGTTATTAAAAATAGCGAGCTCAACCCTGATATAATGGTTAAAACAATAACCGCAGAAAAAATGAAAACCGTAATGGTTAATTCTTTTAAAACTCGAGTTGAAGCAAATAAAATTAAAAAGGAAAGAAAAGGTATTAGTGTTTTTGATTTTGATGATACATTGGCTGAAACAAAAGAAAAGGTTATAGTACTAAACAGTGATGGTAGTATTACAGAAATCTCCGCATCTCAATTTGCTAAGGACGCCGCAAAACTTATTGAACAAGGAGCTGAGTTTGATTTTAGTAACTTTGAAAATGTAGCTAAAGAAACTAAAGAAGGACCATTAGCTGATCTTGCTAGAAAACGTCAAGGTAAATTTGGTAGTGGTGATATATTTGTTTTAACAGCTAGACCTAACACAGCTGGTCCAGCAATAAAAGCTTTCTTAAAAAGCATAGGAATAAATATACCTTTAAAAAATATTACTGGATTATCGGATGGTACTCCTCAAGCCAAAGCTGATTGGGTGTTAAACAAAACAGCTGAAGGTTATAATGATTTTTATTTTGCTGATGATTCATTTGCTAATGTTGCTGGGGTTAAAGCCGTATTAGATGCTGTTGATGTTAAAAATAAAGTACAACAAGCTAAGGTTAAAAAGAGTGAAAAACTTTCCGATGAATTTAACCAGATATTAGAAGAAGTAACTGATGTTGGTAAGCATAAAAAATATTCTGATGTTAGAGCTAAATTAGAAGGAGCAAAAAAAGATGGTGGTTTAACTAAAAGAGTAGCAAATCAATTTACAATAACCCCATCTGCTGACGACTTTATAGGTTTAACATATGCTTTTAGAGGAGAAGGCGAACAAGGTAATAGACATACAGAGTGGATAGAAAAAAATCTTATACAACCCTATAATAAAGCTGAATTGGAACTAATGAGTGCTAAAATAGCGGTTGCAAATGATTTTGCTGAACTTAAAAAACAATTTCCTAGTTTAAAAACTAAAAGAAATATGCTTGGTATTTTACAAAACCCTTTATTATCACCAATAGGGGTTGGACCTTATACTAAATCACAAGCTGTAAGGGTTTATATGTGGAATAAACAAGGTATGGAAATTCCAGGTATGTCTAAAAGAGATGTAGATGCTTTAGTTAAAGCTGTAGAAAATGATAATGAATTAAATGTTTTTGCGGATGAAGTAATATTAATTCAAAAAGATAAATCATATCCACCACCTGGGAAAAATTGGTTAGCTGGAGATATGAAATCTGATATACTTAATGGTTTAGATAAAGGATTTAGGAAAAAACTTATGACTGAGTTTAGTGAAAACGCAGATATAATATTTTCAGAGGAGAATTTAAATAAATTAGAAGCACAATTTGGTTCAAAATATAGAGAGGCATTAGAAGATTCTTTACGTAGAATGAAATCAGGTAGCAATAGACCAACTTATGACGGTCCTGGATCGCGTATAGTTAATGACATGCTTGATTGGCTTAATGCTTCTGTTGGTGTTACGATGTTTTTAAATCGTAAATCAGGTCTACTTCAGATGTTATCTACGGTAAATTTTATAAATTGGGGTGATAATAATATATATGCAGCGGCTAAAGCTTTTGCTAGTAAAGAGTATTTTCCTACAGTATTAAAACTAATGAATTCTCCTTATCTTGTTAATAGACGAGATGGTTTAAAAATAAACGTAAATGAAGCAGAATTAGTAGATAGGGGAAGAAGAGATGGTTTTCAAGGTTTAGTTAGTTACTTATTAGATAAAGGTTTTATATTTACTAGAATAGCAGATAGTTTAGCGATTGCAGTGGGTGGTGCTACATTTTTTATTAACCGTAAAAATGCTTTATTAAATAGAGTTAATCCAGATACAGGTAAAAAATATACAGAAGCAGAAGCAGATACTAAAGCTTTTGAAGATTTTTATGCGGTTGCAGAAGAAACACAACAGTCAAGTAATCCAAGTAAAATATCACAACAGCAAGCTAGTATGGCTGGACGTGTTTTTCTTTCATTCCAAAATATTACAATGCAGTTTAATAGGAAGACTAAGAAATCTATATTAGACTTTGTTAAAAGACGTAAAAGACCAGGTTTAACTCAACGTGAAAGCGATTTAAGTAATTTGTCAAATGTGATGTATTACGTGGCTATGCAGAATTTAATATTTCATTCTCTACAACAAGCTTTATTCGCGACGTTATTTGATGAAGAAGATGAAGATAAGAAAAATAAAAATAGAACATTCTCTGTAATAAATGGAATAGTAGATTCTTTATTATTTGGTCTTGGATTTGGTGGAGCTATAGTGTCTACAATAAAAAATGTTTCAATGAGAATGTATAATGAATCACAAAAGAAATCTCCAGATTATGAAGATCCACTTTGGGATTTATTTGATGTGTCTCCAGTTATAGATAGTAAAGTTAGAAGACTTAGACAAGCTGCTAAAACCTTTAGTTGGAATATGCAACAAATTAAAAGAAGAGGTTGGAGTTTAGATAACCCGGCTTATTTAGCTGTTTCACAAATTATATCTTCTTTCTTTAATATACCTCTGGATAATTTAATGAACATGATGAATGCAGGATCTAATATTATGGATAATGAAGTTAGAATGTGGCAAAAAATAGCTTTAAGTTTAGGTTGGTCTCCTTATATTTTAAATCTACCTTATTGGGGAAGGCAAAGTACAATAGATAGAGAGGCGAAAGAAGATGAACAATTAAAAATAGATTACGCTAAAGCTGTTAAAAATGTTAAAGCAAAAGGATTTACTAAAAAAATACCTTTATCTGGACCAAATCATTATATACCAAAAGGTGAATTAGGAGTAGATTATATGCAGGTAGAAAGAATAGATGGTACAATACAATATTACGTAAAACATAAAAAATGAAAGAAAAAATAAAAAAATTTATCGACAAGTTACAGCAAGCTTGGAACAAATTGCTATATAAATTAATGTTTAAAAAATATAAATAAATGAAAAATCTAATTACAATCTTATTTTTATCACTATGTTTAACAGCTAATTCACAAGAAAAATGTGTAACGGTTAAAGTAGAAAAAATTGAGAATTACAGAGTAAAAATTACTAAAACTAACACATGTAAAAATGTAATAACTATATCTACTATGTTAGAAAAAGAATGGGTTGCTCGTAAAAAGAAAAGAAAAACACGTAAAAAGAAAAGCTAAATGAAACAAATTTTACTTACACTTTGTTTACTTATTACATTCAATATAAGTTCACAAGAAAAGAAAAAGTTATTTAAAGATTTTTTTAAGTACAGTACTCTTTATGTATCTGGAGATCTTAAAAATTCAAAAGAAAACGCGCCGAGTTATTTTGTAAGAACAAATCCTGATGGCGGACTTTATGATATACCTGTTGTAGTAGATGGAACTGATTATTATGATCATGATTATCGCTATGGATTTGGTATTCGTAAAATTGCTAGGTTTGATTACGAAATAAAAGGTAAACAATACTATGATGGGACTGAATCTAACGTGGCTATGACAGCTCCTAATTCAGCTATTAAAGGATTTGAATATGTATTTCATACTGAAAAAGAAAGAGCCAGAGATGATGTGTTTAAAAATCACAGATATTTCTTAAAACACAGTGGAAAATACCATATTGTTAAGGTAGAAAGCAGAAAACAAGGTAAAGTAAATTTTGATTATAAGTCAGCGGAGGTAAGAGCTAAACTACCTATAGGTAAAAAGTTTAGTTTATCTGCTGGAGCAATATATCGTACTCATGAAAGACCTTATGGGTATAATCCTGTAGAAATATGGTTAAATGAAACCACACCAGATGGATACGCGGTTAATCCATGGTACACACTTGGTTTTTATTATGGTTATGATGATATATATTATACTTACACAGACCAATATGGCGAAGAAATATCTGATTGGTATTGGGTGAATGAACAAGGCGAAACTGTAGCTTATACAGATTTACAATTCAGGCAAACAGTATTTACTGATCTTATGAATCGTTATAATAACGAGATATGGGAAGATATAGATGCTTTTGGTGTCATATCACCTGTGGTCGGTTTTGACTTTTATCATTATAAAAATAATTTCTGGCTTCATGCTTACGGTTCCTATTTGTTACCATATCATAATTATGTAAAAGGTGATGAAGCTTTTAGTTATCACAATAGAAATAACTGGGGACTCGGAGGATTAATAGAGGATGCTGAAAAAGAACAATGGGAAGACTATCAAACTGGAGTACAATTTGGCTGGAAGCTTAGCAAAAGCATTGGAATATTTTTCGAAGGCGAATATACTAAATTCTGGGATAGTAAAATATATAACAGTTCAGTAGGTTTGAACATAACATTAAAGTAAAAATGGGAAAAAAAGAAAGATTACAAAGAAGAGTCAAGAGAATTGACGATAGATTTAAAGAAAAGGTTAGAAAAGGAAAAAAAGGTACTGATATGGATATTGCAACGCATGAAGCAAGAATACAACGTTTAGCGGATAAAGGGGGATTTACAGCTCCTTTTATGGCAAAGTCTCCTTTAAAAGTAGATCCTTTTGCTAAGCCAAAAAAGAAAACTGTTAATCCATCAATTGCTATGATGCCCTCATCTGCTGGTAAACCAATAGTTAACGCGGTAAAAAAGGGTGTTCAAAAAGTTGTTGATTTTTATAGTGGAGCTAAAAAACAACTTAAATGGCCTAAAAAATAATTATGAATAATAGATTTACATCGCCATTTATGGCAAAGAGTCCTTTAAAAAGTAGAAAAGGAAACAAGGTTTCTTGGGAATATGGAGGTAAAACATACAGTGGAACATGTTTAAACGCTGAGTGTAGTAGAGCAAGAACACATAATGGTAAAGTAAAATATTTACCTAAAAATAAAAAAGATGCGTAGATCACCGTTTTATATAAAAGAAGAAGCTTACGAAAAGCAAAATAGAGAAATGCGCGCAGAGCATAAAAAAGACACTGGTAATACTTTAGGCGATAGACAAACTTCAGGGACAGGTCCTAGAAGAGTATCATTTGCTTGTAGATTTGCTGGTATGGCTGGAGCATTAAAAGACGCAAAAGGCGAACCTACTAAGTTAGCAATGGCTCTTAAAAAGTGGGGATTTGGAAGTAAAGAATCAGCAAAAGCTTTTTGCAATAAACACAAAGAAAAAAAATGAAATTATGGAAAATTGCCCTTTATGTGGTGGCCATTGTGGCCTTTGCTAGTTGTGGAACATATACACAAGCACCATCAAATACAATAAAAGTACTAGCGGTTACTCACACAGGTGATACTATTCAGCTGGATGTTAATTCGTTAAGACCAAGAGTATATCAAAATATATATCACTCTTATCCTTATTATTATAGCTATTGGAATCCTGGACCAGGTTATCAACATGGTTGGGGTTATTATTATACTAGACCAAGACCAGTAGTTGTTACACCAAATGTACCTAATGTTACATTACCAACTACTAAACCTACTGGTACTTATAATAGACCAGCTAATGTAGGAACAGGACCATCGTTATCACCAAGCTTAAGTACACCATCTAATAATACTATAAACAAATCAAATGGCAGCACCCCAAATAAGCGAAGAAACTAAAGTAACATTAGATCTTAAAACTATTGGAATGATAGTGGCGTTTGTAATAACCATAGCAGGTATGTGGTTTACATTACAAGCAGATATAGCTCAGGCAAAGGAATTACCTGCACCAGTTATTGATAGGATTGAGTACGATCTAAAAGACGAGTTGATTCGTCAGACAATAATGGATACACAAGAAGATGTGGAGGAAATAAAAGAAACCATTGATAAGATAGATCAACGACTGTACGAGATACAAAAACAAAGATAATGAAATACTTAACTATAATTTTACTATTAATGTCATTCAATTTGTCTGCTCAAGAGTGGATTACAGATGATAATTTTGATAGTAAAATA
>CETI01021461.1_pt1 | contig 22082 bp, 34 predicted proteins | sample 361441 | NCBI WGS metagenome assembly CETI01 (sample SAMEA2622478, study PRJEB7988) | marine metagenome | biome: marine biome (ENVO:00000447); feature: deep chlorophyll maximum layer (ENVO:xxxxxxxx); material: "saline water (ENVO:00002010), including plankton (ENVO:xxxxxxxx)" | depth 90 m | reverse complement strand
GGTCTCCTGTTGTTTGATGATCCTGTATTACACTTTGATAATCCTAATTACGTTACGATTAAAGATCAAGGTCAAGGACGTAGAGTCAAATACTACTTCAGTGATCCTGAAATCACTATGAAGGCAGCACCTGATCGTGAGATCAAATTTCCTGGTGGGAACATTGAATTCAATGTGACCGAGGAACAGATCGGTGCACTCAGCAAAGCTGCTGCTGTGTATGGTCTACCAGACTTTACTGTGTCTGGTGAAAAGCAAACCGTTATCCTAAAAGTGCGTGACAAAGAAGACGACACCTCCAACTCTTATGATCAAGTTGTACAAGGATCAACAGACGGTGATTACTCGCTCGATTTTAAAGTTGAAAACCTCAGACTCTTCCAAGGAGACTACGGAGTAAGTGTGTCCGACAAGTTGATTTCTAAATGGAATCACAGTAACATCGACTTGACTTACTACATCGCCTTAGAACCTTGAGAAAATTCTTATGGGTTGAGGAGTATCGACCCACCAAAATCAAAGACTGTATACTCCCACAGTATCTTAAAACAACCTTCCAAGAGTTTGTAGATGCTGGTGAATTCCCTAACCTCCTTCTATCAGGATCTTCTGGTGTAGGTAAGACTACAGTAGCTAGAGCATTATGTGATGAGTTGGGTGTTAGTAGCATTGTAATTAATGGTTCTGATGAAGGTCGTTATCTCGATACTGTTAGAACTAAGGTTAAGAATTTTGCTAGTACTATTAGTCTCTCAGGTAGTAAGCACAAGTGTGTCATCATTGATGAAGCAGACAATATGACTGTTGACGTTCAGTCACAGTTACGTGCTGCTATTGAGGATTACCAGAACAACTGTAGATTTGTCTTTACTTGTAACTACAAGAACAAGATCATTCAACCGTTGCAGTCTAGGTGTTCTGTCTTTGACTTTGTTATCAAGAAGGAGGATAAGTTAGATCTTCAGGGTCAGTTTTTCCTGAGGATCAAACATATTCTTAAAGAGAATAAGGTTACAGGAGAAGACAAGGTACTAGTAAAGTTAGTACAAAAACATTATCCCGATTGGAGGAGAACATTAAATGAACTACAGAGACACAGTGTACGAGGGTCTATTGATAGTGGTATTCTGGTTGATATATCAGAACTGGACATTTCGACGCTGGTAAAAGCACTATCTAGAAAAGAGTTTAGTACTGTCCGTAGTTGGGTTGTAGAGAACCTTGACAACGATCCTAATATGATCTTTCGTAAGATCTATGAGGGATTGACTGAGAATTTATCACCAAGGAGTATACCTCAGTTGGTTCTTATACTAGCAGATTATCAGTATAAGTCTGCCTTCGTTGCAGATCAGGAAATTAATCTTTTGGCTTGTATGACACAGATTATGTTGGAGTGTGAGTTTAAATGAGTACACCACTATTTCCTTCATTCACATTTACTGAAGAAGAACTATTGTGTTTACAAGTTTGCTTACAGAATGCACCAACACCTTATCATATCTCTAAGAAGAAGATAGTATCTGTTCTTGAGGATAAGATAGGTAAACCAATTAAACCAGATGTTGAACCTTTACTGTTGCCCAAGTATGACCTATCCAAATACGGTATAACACAATGACAGCCATTTATGATGATGTAAAGATCACTATTAACCTCAATGAGTTGGTAGAGATCAGAGCAAAACTTATTTCTCAATACGAGGACTATTCAGATAAGGTATCTAAGGGTGAATACTTAGATGGAGCTGACATTGATCGTATTGCAGTTAAGTTAAGAGAAACCCTTACTTGGGATACTCTTTATCAAATGATAGATGATTCTATCTTAGACTACTTGGGTATAAAACATAATCATTATGGTGAGATCCAACCTGAACCTGGTCGTGAAACATATTTGAATCAGATAGAAAAGAATAAGAAACAGTTTGAAATGGTTGATCTAGTATCTTCTTCTTGGACTATTAAAGTACCTAGGAGAATTAAGTGACTAAACTATGGAGGATATGGAAGTATGCATTGGGTTCGTTCTCTGATGAATCGACGAAGCGGTATGATAATCTTGTACTCCTTGTTCGATCTTTCATCTTTCTTACTTATCTCGTCACTAATTGTTTTATCATTGCGGGGGTTATAAGACATTGGTAAACTTTACCATAGATCTTGATTTTAATGAACTCCTTAGGGAGACGCAAAAAGTATATCGTATCTGGCAGATGACCATCAAACCAATGGCACCTCCTGGCTACGATCCTACCTTATCTAAGAATGCGTACAACCTCATTCTATTGAGTTCATACCTACCAACATACTATAGTTTGTGGCAGCAAGTTCTTTCTAACATTAAAGGTGAGATAGGTAGTCCGACGTTTGTCCACTCTTGGTTGAACGTCCATAGATCTGAAGATCTGTGTGATGAAAATGAATCACTTAATTGGCACGATCATTCTTATGCTGACTACCACGGATTCGTACACATCAGTGATAAGAAGACAGATACTGTCTTTAAGGATGGTCAAGTGATACCAAACAAGCAAGGTCAGATGTGTATGTTTGAAGCAGCACGTGAACATCGTGTAGAGAATAGACAATTCTCTGGTATCCGTGCTAGTATAGGGTTTGATATACTACACAACCCTAATCCTGGTGTATTCGTACAACAGGTACTTGACTCTGGAGCACTCCCCCAAATGGTTCCTATATTATGAAAAAGTTTAAAACACCCCTAAGGTATCCTGGCGGTAAATCTCGTGCCACTAAGATACTTCTTGAGTACATACCAAACAACTTCGATTACTATGTCGAACCTTTTATTGGTGGTGGATCTATGGCTATTGCTTTAACAAAGCAACGTCCAGATCTTAAGGTTGTTATCAATGATCTATACTATCCAGTCTTTGCTTTCTGGACTGCTCTAAGAGACGCAGGTCCACAGATGCAATCACATCTTCATAACATCAAGACCTATCTAATGGATCACGATGATAAGGAAGATATACTGAAGGCACATAGAGAAGCATTCAACAATGCAAAGGACAAACTAAAAGAAAAGAAGGACATCTATGAGACAGCAATTAATTTTTACATTTGCAACAAGTGTAGTTTCTCTGGTCTTAGCGAGAACTCTTCTTTTTCTGCTCAGGCAAGTCAATCTAACTTTTCATTTAATGGCATAAATAGTCTACTGTGGTACCACCAAGCGATTAGATCTTGGAACATTACGAACCAAGATTACTCTCAGGTAATGAACCCCAGTGCGTTCAATTTTCTTGATCCTCCTTACAGTATCAAAGACAACCTCTATGGTAGTAAGGGATCTTTACATAAGAATTTTGGACACCAGAAACTTGCAGATCTCTGTAATGTATTTTCTGGTAAGGTAATGCTCACTTATAATGCATCTAAACAGATAGAGGAATTATATCCTGACTACTCTAAGCTGAAGTGGGATCTCACATATACTATGAGATCAACACAGTCATATGGTGCTGACCAAGATAAGCGTAAAGAACTTCTTCTGGTCAATTATACGATCAACAACAGTACAGGTAACTGGTACAAGTAATGGGAAATGTTATTGCAAGGGCACGTGGTGGACGTGCACAACTAATTGACACTAGGGCAGGAGTAATCCAAACCTTTGGTGTTGACGTAGCTAGTGCTATGATTCAAGGAGATGAAGTAGTAGTGAATCTTACCTCAGGTAAGACACAGATCTACAGATTTAATGCTTCTGGTCGTACCGTATTCGGACCTGTAAGAACCTATTAATGACTGAAAAGATTGACACTCAGGGAATGAGTGGACCTACATCAAAAGGATGTAAGGACAATGTGTTTCCTAAGGATGAAGATGGAAATCCTATCTATCCTGAGATGAAGATTACATCATTGACATTACTGGAACCACAACTTAGAATTGAATTGAAGGATCTTATTAATGAGGTTCTTGACGAGAGAGAGTATAACAGGAAGATGAACGGACCATATGATATGCCAGAAGAAGACGAACCAACCACCTACACTGAGTACAAACATCCTTGGTATGAACACATTGAAACTGAATGATTACCTCTATTCTATTAATCAATCCAAAAAGGATATATGGGATGAGGAAGATAAAAAGAATTATGTACCCTATGTGATCAACAAGTGTCTTGCTGGTCAATTAGATTCTGTATTACACGCAAATGAAATGAATGCTTCTGCTCATTTAGATAAGCGTTTACAGTATGATTATTACATAAATACCCTCAGACCTAGGAAGAGATTCTCTCCTTGGCTGAAGAAGTCTGCACTTGATGATCTTGACGCAGTAAAAACATACTATGGATATAGTAATGAAAAAGCACGACAAGCATTAAAGGTTCTGACTACATCACAGTTGAAAGAGATTCGATCCCTTATTGATACTGGTGGCAGTAAATGACTGAAGAATTCGTACAATGGACAGAGCAATCAATGATTGAGGTTGCTCTAAAGGAACCAGATGACTTCCTAAAGGTGAGAGAAACATTAACAAGGATAGGTGTAGCTTCTCGTAAAGAAAAGAAGATCTATCAATCTTGTCATATCCTCCACAAACGTGGTAAATATTACATAGTTCACTTCAAGGAACTCTTCGCACTTGACGGTAAACAAACTAATCTAAGCATCAACGACGTGCAACGTCGTAACAGAATTGCATCCCTCTTGTCAGATTGGGGATTGTTGAGTATAATAACACCTGAGAAGATCGATACTATAGCTCCCTTGAACCAGATTAAGGTTCTATCCTTTAAGGAGAAGGGAGATTGGATTCTAGAATCTAAGTATAATATCGGCAAGAAAAAGACAGAACCGTAATGGGATTAACATTTGATGATTTTAAGGGTCGTATCATTCGACCCGATGAGATTGAAAAGTTATTTGAGATCAACCCAAATCGTAAGGAATACACACAGAAACTTCCTGATCCTTGGGATCATAGTTACATCATTGTAGAGGATGTTCTTGTCAATCCTTATGATGTAAAAGATTTTTTTATTCACGCCTCTTATATTGCTGGTACTAATGATCTAATACCTGATAAGACTGGTGCACCAGGTATGCAACAACCTGTAGCTAATGAGTGGGTTAAATCTTTTATATTATATCTTAGACAACTTCTATACGACCATAAGATTACACGTAGAGATATAACGTGGTACGATTTTAATTGTTATAACAATATGTTCTGGAAGAATATGATTGCTATTGACAGTAACTATCGTCCTCACGTGGATCCTGGTGACTTTGCATTTAATCTATTTCTATCAGATGATCTTCACGAAGATGAGGGTACTGCTGTCTTTGCTATGAATATGCCTGACGGACAGAAGTGGATTGATATCAGAGATATGGAAAGGAGATCTGGTATACATCCTAGAATGATTAGTCAGAGAATGGATCAAGGTAGAGTAGGTGAAGGTAAGTTAGATAACTGGAGATATTTTCAGGGTGATGACGTATATGATTATGTTTGTACAGTACCAGGTGGATTTAATTGTCTGTCTGGATATAGAGGATCATTATTCCACACTGCTGTATATGATCCAAAGAATTATTCTGATGATCACGTAAGGTATTCTTTCGTAGCTATGTTAGCGTTAACCTCACCTTCATCAATGAAATCATCTTTCTTGACGAAAAACCCGAACAAATCTTAAGGGTTTCTACGACTGACATCACTAGCTTCTTGTGGTTAAATAGTAGTGTCGCCGTAAGGGACACCAATTAAACCTCGCTTAACTAAGGAGAACAATGACTAACATTCAAAGATATCGTGCTGCGGATCTTCCAGAACTAATGGAACGCATCACAAGAAACGGAATTGGGATGGATGATTATCTAGATCGTTTTTTCAATCTACACGAAACACAATCTAATTATCCACCATACAACCTTGTCCAAGTCAACAACGTAGAGTCCAGACTAGAGATAGCACTAGCAGGATTCAAGAACGAAGAAGTAAAAGTATATTCTGAGTATGGTAAACTCTTTGTGGAGGGTAAGAAGAAGGAAGATAAAGAAACTGAGACTAACTACCAACACAAAGGAATAGCTCAGAGATCTTTTACTAGAACTTGGCAACTCTCTGATGAAACAGAAGTCAGAGATGTAAAGTTTGAGGATGGTCTTCTGACTGTAGAGCTAGGTAAAATAGTCCCTGAACACCACTCTCGTAAAGATTACCTTTAATCCACCGACCCCTTGACAAATGTCAGGGGGTCTTTTATAATATATAAAAATATTCTATAATGTCTATCCAACTCCTGTTGATGAAAAGCGGTGAAGAAGTCATCGCTGATGTTTATGAGATCAGAGACAAAGAAGGTATGCCTCAGGGGTTTGTCCTTAGAGAACCTCAGATCTGTAAGCTACTACCTAATGTAGAAGATCCTGAGAAAGGACCAAATGTTCAGTTCCATAACTGGGCACCTCTATCACAACAAAGGAAATTCCTCGTTAAAGAACACGCATTTATTACGATGTGTGACCCCTTAGATCCCCTTATTGAACATTTTAAAGAACGTTTTGGAGAAAGTGATGAAGAACTGTCAAGTACTGGTGCTAAAGAACCAACAGATACTAGTGAGCCAACTGGAACCGACTGAAGCAGAGCTACCAGGTGAACCAGATGTTAAGTTAATAGATCCTTGTGTGTTGAATACAGAAGGAGAAGAGAAAGGAACATTGACAAAATGGCTAGAAGGGCTTACAATACAGAACGAGATGATGATCCATTCGGATCAGATTCTTACAATTGTCGAACCTGTTACTGTTCTTACTCAAGATTACAATGAAATTTTACAAGAACGTTGACCAAGTTGGTGATCGAATTCTTGTAAGAGGTTGTGATGGGTATAAAGAAGTTCGTTTTCGTGACGAGTTTCGACCTACCCTATACGTAAAGAGTAAGAAAAAATCAAAGTTTTCCACCCTGTATGGAGAACCAGTTCGACCTATTCAACCAGGTACTATTCGAGACTGTAAGCAATTTTGCCAGCAGTATGAGGAGGTAGATGGTTTTGAGATCTCTGGTAATCAGATGTATCTCTATCAATGGATCAGTGACAATTTCCCTGGTGAAGTTGATTATGATCCAAGTAAGATCCGTGTGTTCACGATCGATATTGAAACCGCAGCAGAGAACGGATTCCCCGACATCGAATCTGCTGATCAGGAAATCTTACTTATCTCAGTTAAGGACAGTTTCACTGGCTTGTATCACGTATGGGGTTCTAAACCTTTTACGAACAAGCACGCTGACGTATCGTACACACTCTGTGCTGACGAGCAGGAACTACTACGGAAGTACCTCGCTTGGTGGATCGAGAATTATCCTGATGTTATTACAGGTTGGAATGTTCAACTGTTCGACGTTCCTTATATCTGTAATCGTTTGGATCGTATCCTTGGAACCAAGGAAACAAAACTCTTTTCGCCTTGGAAACTTTTAAGTTCCCGTGAAATTTATATACAGGGCAGAAAAAACATCTGTTATGATGTATCGGGGATTACGGTGCTGGACTATCTTGATTTGTATAGGAAATTCACTTATACAAATCAGGAGTCTTACCGCTTGGATCACATAGCGTTAGTTGAGTTGGGATCTAAGAAGTTAGACCACTCAGAGTTCGACACCTTCAAGGAGTTCTATACCCAAGACTGGCAGAAATTTGTAGAGTATAACATCCACGACGTACGTCTGGTTGATCAACTCGAAGACAAGATGAAGCTTATGGACTTAGCCTTTACGCTTGCGTATGATGCTAAGGTCAACCTTGAAGATGTCTTTTCACAGGTTAGGATGTGGGATAGTATAATCTATAATTATTTGCGTAAGAGGGATATCGTTATCCCTCCCAAGCATAGAAATCAAAAGTCCGACAAGTATGCGGGAGCTTATGTCAAGGAACCGAAACCAGGACGCTATGATTGGGTTGTTAATTTTGACCTCAATAGCCTGTATCCTCACCTTATTATGCAATATAATATCTCCCCAGAGACCCTCAGGGAGACTAGACACAGTAATGCCAGCGTTGAAGGGATCTTAAATGGAGAGGTGTCAATTGATGGGGATGATTGTGTTTGTGCTAACGGTGCTCAGTATCGTAAGGATGTACGGGGTTTTCTACCAGAACTAATGGAAAAGATCTACGATGAACGTAGTATCTACAAACGTAATATGATTGAGGCGAAGAAGAAGTATGAGAAAGAACCTTCCCTCACACTAGAGAAAAATATCTCAAAGTTTAACAACTTCCAGATGGCTAGGAAGATTCAACTCAATAGTGCTTATGGTGCTATTGGTAATGAGTACTTCAGGTATTATAAACTAGCTAACGCAGAAGCAATCACTCTGTCTGGACAGGTTTCTATTAGGTGGATAGAGAACAAGATAAATGATTACCTAAATAATTTACTACAAACAAATAACGTAGATTATGTTATTGCATCCGACACGGATTCAATATATCTTAATCTCGGACCTCTTGTTGATAAATTTTTTAGTAATCGGGTTAGTGATAAGAGCAAGATTGTTTCGCTACTCGATAAGATCTGTAAAGAGAAGATTGAACCGTACATTGATACTAGCTACGAGGAACTGGCGACGTACGTTCAAGCATATGAACAGAAGATGATAATGAAGCGTGAGAATATAGCGGATCGTGGTATATGGACAGCAAAGAAACGCTACATTCTTAACGTATGGGATTCCGAGGGAGTACGATATACTGAACCAAAGATGAAGATTATGGGACTGGAGACTGCGAGGTCTTCTGTTCCACAGTACTTCAGAGATCGTCTCAAGAAGGCGTTCAGACTTATTATGTCATCTGATAACGATACAGTTATTGAGTTCATCGACAACTGTAAGAAGGAGACTCGTGAGGCAGTAGTCTCAGACATTGCATTCCCACGTGGATGTAATGGTGTCACCAAGTATAAGCATCCGTATGAGATCTACCAGAAAGGTACTCCCATACACGTACGTGGTGCGTTGTTGTACAATCACTACATCAAGGATAAGAAGATTCAACACAAGAATGCTTTTATCCAAGAGGGTGAGAAGATTAAGTTTGTCTATCTCAAGACACCTAATCCTATTCAAGAGAACGTGATCTCATTCTTTCAGGACTTACCATCCGAGTTTAACCTGACCAAGTACATAGATCACGATAAGCAATTTGAGAAAGCATTTTACGAACCCTTGCGTAATGTGCTAGAATGTATTGGATGGAAACCAGAACGTTCTGGTAGTCTTATGGAATTTTTCTAATGAGTTTTTTAAATTCGGTCATCAAAGAGATTGGTAATGAGTATGCAGCAGTCGCAGACCAAGGTATCGCTGCTGGCGATACTGCTAACTGGGTTGATACTGGCAGTTATATCTTTAACGCTTTGGTATCTGGTTCAGTCTACGGTGGAATACCATCAAATAAAGTTACAGCTCTTGCAGGCGAGTCAAGCACTGGCAAGACTTTCTTTGCCCTCAGCGTCTGTAGGTTCTTTCTAGAACAGAACCCTAAGGGTAATGTTCTATACTTTGAATCTGAGTCTGCTATCTCTAAGGAGATGATGGCAGAAAGAGGTTTAGATGTGTCACGTGTGGGTGTAGTACCTGTTGTGACAGTACAAGAGTTTCGTACACAGGCTATGAAAATAGTATCTGAGTATGAGAAACTTAACAAAGAAGACAGACCACCTCTTCTTATGGTACTAGATAGTTTAGGTAACTTATCTACATCTAAAGAAATTGAAGATTCCGCAGCAGGAAAAGATACCAGAGATATGACACGAGCACAAGTGATCAAGTCTATCTTCAGGGTCTTGACACTTAATCTTGGTCGAGCGAATATACCACTGCTAGTTACTAATCATACCTACGAGGTCGTAGGATCGTATGTCCCTATGAAGGAGATGAGTGGTGGAACAGGACTTAAGTACGCTGCTTCTAACATTGTTTTCTTATCGAAGGCTAAGGAGAAAGACGGTACCGAGGTTGTTGGCAATCTCATTACTGCCACAAATCGTAAATCAAGGTTTACAAAAGAGAATAGTAAGGTTAAAGTAAGGTTGTTCTTCGATGAGAGAGGTCTTGACAAGTATTACGGATTACTGGAACTGGGTGAGAAGCACGGAGTCTTTAACCGTGTGGGCAATAGGATTAAGTTGGGTGAAACTTCTGTTTATCCTAAAGTTATCCTCAATGATCCAGAAAAGTATTTCACTCCAGAAATAATGCAAGCACTAGACGAGGCTGCACAAAAAGAATTTAAGTACGGCAATGAATGAACGTATTGAGAGGACTATCCTACGTAGTCTCTTCAGATCTGAAGATTACTATCGTAAGGTACTTCCCTTTATAAAATCCGAGTACTATGAAGAACTACACGAAAAGGTCATTTACGAAGAGATCCAAAAGTTCGCTTCTAAGTATGACCGTCTCCCGACCACGGAGGTTATACTCATTGAAGTCGAAGGACGGCAAGATGTTTCTGATGAGACTTATGGTCAAGTCAGAGATATCTGTGACTCTTTCCAAGATATAGAAGATCCGACACAGGATTGGTTATTCGATGCTACTGAGAAGTGGTGTAAAGATCGTGCTATCTACATAGCTTTGATGGAGTCTATCAAGCTAGCAGATGGCAAAGACGATAAGAAGAGTAGGGATGCAATTCCTGACATTCTCAAAGAAGCTTTATCGGTATCTTTTGATGACCATATTGGTCACGATTACTTGGTTGACTATCAAGAACGCTTTGATTTCTACACTACTGACGAGGAGAAAACTCCTTTTGATCTGGAATACTTCAATAAGATTACCAAGGGTGGTATCCCAAACAAAACACTCAATGTTGCTCTTGCTGGAACAGGAGTAGGTAAGTCATTGTTTATGTGTCACGTTGCAGCAGCGTGTTTAGCACAAGGAAAGAATGTGTTGTACATCACGCTTGAGATGGCAGAGGAGAAGATTGCTGAACGTATTGATGCTAACTTACTTAATGTAAATATCAAAGACATTCCAGAATTACCTAGGATGATCTTTGAATCTAAGGTCGCAGATCTGTCACGTAAGACACAGGGTAAACTTATTATTAAAGAGTATCCTACTGCATCTGCACACTCAGGTCACTTTAGGGCATTGATGAATGAACTAGCCTTGAAGAAGTCATTCGTACCTGACATTATATTCATTGACTACCTTAACATCTGTGCTAGTTCCAGATACAAAGGTGCTATTGTAAACAGTTACACTTATGTTAAAGCGATTGCTGAGGAGCTTCGGGGTCTTGCTGTCGAGTTTGACTTACCGATTGTTAGTGCTACTCAAACTACTCGTGCTGGTTTCGGCTCTACTGATGTTGACCTTACTGACACTTCAGAGTCCTTCGGACTCCCTGCTACTGCTGATTTTATGTTCGCTCTCATTTCTAGCGAGGAGTTGGAAGCCCAAAATCAGATAATGGTTAAACAGTTAAAGAATAGATATAATGACCCTACAATGTATAGAAGATTTGTTGTGGGTATTGACAGAGCGAAGATGAAGCTGTATGATGTAGAGCAAAGTAAAGACGCTGAAGCAGAAGCTAAAGACATTGACTTCACTCCTGACTTTGATAAAAAATCTTCATCTAAATTTGCAGACTTTGTAGTATGACCAAAACTAAAGTAGACATCAATCAGTATATGGAATTTGTGGATGGTACCACAAGTCAACCATCGAAGAACAATCAAGAGTTCATACATAGAATTCAGGAGCTAGATAAAGAGGGTGTAGATATTGCACGTCTCTTGACTGCTGCTATTGGTCTTAGTGCTGAAGGTGGTGAGTTCGCAGAGATTGTGAAAAAGGTTACGTTCCAAGGAAAGGTATTAACTGGTGACACTAAAACACATTTACTTCGTGAACTAGGTGATGTGTTCTGGTACTACAGTCAAGCTTGTATGGCATTAGGATTTGATTTTGATAAAGTTGTTGCACAGAATATGGCAAAACTTCTAGCTAGATATCCTACTGGATCATTCGAGGTTACTCGATCTGAGAATAGACAAGCAGGTGATTTATGAGTGGAGATTGGGAAACACACGAGAGTACCCAAAGACTAGTCTCTTATGATTGTGATAACTTATTAGATCTGGTAAAGATATATGATGTTGATGTGCTTTGGAAAGAGATACTGACTGAAGCACGTACTTGTTACGGACTCTGGAAATCAAATATTGAACCATTAGCAGATAAATCTATGTCTGGTAGTAGGGATGAATGGGATATGTCTATGAGCAAGAACGCTTATAGCATCATTACACTTTCATCCACTATGCCAGAATTTTTTTATTTGTGGAACCAAGTATTTAAAAATATTAGATCCTATCCAGGATTAGAAACTAAACCATTGTGGATACACGCTTGGATGAATGCACATAGGTATGAGGAGTTAGGTAAGATGTCATTAGGGTGGCATAACCATAGCTATTGTAGGTATCACGGTTTTGTTCACTTGAGTGATAAACCTACAGAAACTGTGTTTGCTAATGATATACCAAGAGATTTTAAGGAGAGAGATAAACAGACTTTGGCATACCTTGATTTAGAAGATCGTACTAAACATCCACTAGATGATGAAGAGTATCCATATGTCATCTCTAACAAGCAAGGACTACAGTATATCGGTCCAGGTCCGTTAATGCACGCTGTAAAGCCCTTGCCATATGAGGGAATCCGTGTTAGTATAGGGTATGATATTATAGATGACCTTAACTGGTTGCCCTTAGAGCAATGTCATACTGATAAGGGTTTATGTCAATTCTATCCAGTGTTCGAGAGATCAAAAGATTTCTTTAACACCAAGTTAGTTCCTGTTCCTGTATTCAAATGATGTGGTATGTTATAGGGTGGACATTAGTTACAATGTGGTTACTATCCAAACTAGGGGTATTTAAAAAATGAAACTGCGACCTACGGAAGAAGACCTTCCAAGACCTGAAGAAGAAATTGCAGACAATTTTAATACAATAGACAAAGGAGAACTCATTGCTGAGATCCTATGTATTGCTGGTGAACTGGGTGGTACTGTTGAACGAGTGGACACTTCAAATTCTGTCGGAAGGAGAAGTAAAAAGATAATTATAGAGTATGATATAGAAGAATAATACTCTAAATACTGGTATGGCATACAATGTAATACCAAAAACATTTGAAGAAGCAGGTAAAGCAGTGAAGCATATGGATACAGTCCGTGCTGCTGAAGCCCTTAGGTTGTTTAATGTCTTAACAGAGAAGTATGGAAATATACTGCCAGATCCTATTGCATTTGATCCAAGTAATAAAAGTATATGTAAGATTAGCAGACAGCTAGTAGGATCTTTTACGATCAGAGATATTAAAAGTCAGTTAAAGATTAAAAATTTACAACCTGATTTTGGTAATGGTAGTAGAGGAAATAGAGGAGCAGCAAACCAAGGTACTCTCTTTGAAAGAGAGATGGAGAACTTACTCAATGATTGGATTGAGAATCCAGATGATCTAAAGAGTAATAAGTATAGAAATTTTATCTTTGGTCTTGTAGATCATTATGGTTTGGAGAAGTGCACAGCATTGAGAGTAGTACCTGAAGGTGCTGAGAACAAGAAAAGACCAATGAAAATTATTAATGGTCATTGGCAGATAGGTGGTGCTTCACCAACTAAAGGATATAATATTGGTGCAACTGTTACTGACATAACACTGGTGACACAGTGTAAGGGGGAGCAAGAAAGATCAACATATCTGTCACTAAAGACAAGTGGTACCACAAACCTATCCAATCTAGGTCTTAAGACCAATGTGTTCCCTGTAGATCAAGTTAAAGCAGGTAGTATTAATACTGAAGCAGGTCTAGCATTGATTGAAACATTTGGTCTAAAGCAAGATCTACTTTGCGAAACCTTTAATGCTTTTCAATCTGGCAGTCGTGACTTCCACGAGATTGATACTGCTCCTAGCTATGACCGTAACTTACTTAAGGAATTGATTAAAGGATCTCTTGGTTGGGGATATCATTATGTCCATTTACACGGTGGACACATACATCATCTAGAAATTGATGAAAGATTTTTAAATGCTGCCTCCGTTGCGTCAAATGTCAAAGTGGCATACGGTGGTAACACAGGAGGGGCAAAACGTGTTAATATAAACTTAACAACACCATTATTGGATATGGCTTTTAACATCAGAAACACATCTGACAAGGGAAGTAAAGCAGATCCAGATCGTGTGTATCCAGACAAGCTACAGTCAGGATATAAGATGAAAGGTGAAAGCATTATGACCAAATTTCCAGGTGACGCAGAGGAGGACGCACACGATAATGGCTAATGTAAAGCAACTCAAACACCTTGAACACTTAGAAGATGAAATGTTGAACTATGGTTCTGATGGTTGTGCTGCGTCTGTTGCTTTCTTGAAAGAATTATATAAGATGCTTGGTAAGACTGCTGATGCAAAAGGATTCTTACAAACCAAGTGGGATGGTGCACCATCTGTAGTATGTGGTACTGATCCTAACAGTGGTATGTTCTTTGTTGGTACTAAGTCTGTCTTTGCTAAGACTGCACCCAAGGTTTGCTACACAGAAGAGGATGTTGATGTATATTATGAGGGAGATCTAGCAGAGAAGTTGAAGTATTCTCTACGTTACTTCAGTAAGTTGAATATTAGAGGAGTTGTACAAGGAGATTTACTATACACAGACAGTACTCTAAAGACTGAGACTGTAGATGGTGAGAAATTATATACGTTTAGACCCAATACTATTACGTACGGAATACCTCAGGAACACGACATAGGTAAAGAGGTCAAACAATCAAAGATTGGTGTAGTATTCCATACGCATTACAGTGGTACTACTTTTGGAGAGATGCAAGCAATGGCTGGTGCTCCTATCAAGACATTCTCACGTGCTAGTGAAGTAGCAGTCATATCTAACGACACTCCTATCAATGAAGTGACCCTTACGGCTCAAGAATGTACCACTTTCGAGCAATATATTCAAAGGATAGATCACCTCTGTGGAAACTGTGGGGAATTCCTCGATAATATTGTGGAAAACGTGGGGACAACTGGTGAAGCTAAGTGGCACGTCGCTAGTTACCTCAAGCAGTTCTTTAATAGTCAGGTACGTCAAGGTATGGCTATAGGTAATCCACGTCAAGCACTTGATAACTTGATAGAGTTCTATCACGAGAAGATGAAGAAGGAACTTGCTAAGATCAAGACTCCCAAGACACTTGCAGTTAAGCGTAAGTTAGTATTTGAGAGTGAAGTGTACCTAGACAAGAACGAAATTAATTTTACTCAGTTGTTGAAACTCTATAAAGAGATCCAAGATGTTAAACAATTTATTATAGACAAGCTAGATCACCTAGAAAGATTCAGAACTTACGTAGAAACTGAGAAGGGTTATAAGGTTACCACACCTGAGGGTTATGTACTACATCAAGATGGTGATATGATCAAACTGGTCAACCGTCTTGAGTTTGCATACAACAACTTTACTATTCAGAAGCAATGGCGTTAGAAAAACTGTATGATTGTTGCTTCTTTACCTTTGGTAGGTTCCAACCACCCACCATAGGACACGAAGAGAACATAAAAGGGGTCAAAACAGCAGCTTCTAAATGTGACTGGAGGATCTACACATCAAAGTCGCAAGATAAAAGTGGTAAAAATCCATTAATACCAGCAAATAAAGTCAAGTGGATGAAGAAAATGTTTCCTAGCTATGCTAAGAACATTGTCGGTGCTCAAAAATCTGTGATAGAATGCTTACAGGACATACAAGCAGCAGGTTATGAGGATGCAACGCTAGTTGTTGGGTCAGATCGTGTTGCTGCATTTGCGTGGATTCATAAATACAATGGCAAGGACTATTACTTCAGAAAACTTGACATTGTTTCCTCTGGTAATCGTGATGCAGACGGTGATACGTTTGCTATCTCTGGTACTAAGATGAGACGTGCAGCGTTTGCTGAAGACTTTGCTGCCTTTCGTCAAGGCATTCCCAGAGCATTGAGCGATGGTGAATGTAAGAAATTGATGAATGAGATTAGGACTAACTTACCTTCTAATTTTAAATGAAGAAACTCTCTGAATTTAAGTGCCCTCCAGCTAAGAAGAAGACTGGTGAAAAATACTGTCGTCTTTGTGAAAAGAGGGAGAAGCGTGGCACTTGTGGCTACGGTGGAAAGATGTGGGATCGCTACACAGTAGATGATGTATCACAGGAAGAAAAAGAAACGAGGATGACTGAGTTTCAGGGTAGTAACTCTGATGCTAGTGAAGAACTTGTGTTTAATTTAAGTGACAATCTTTCGGAGATTGTTGAAACGGATCCGTTGATTAATAACCCAACATCCAACTATAGATATGATGACGCACCTCCTCCTGCAAAGAAAAAACTAATGAACATTAAAAAAAGAGCGAAGAAAAAATGAAAAACCTTCCAATTCCATTACTGACATTCTTAGCAGCACAAGTAGGTGCAGCAGTTTGGTGGGGTGCTCAGATAGATGCCAAGGTATCACTTGTTGAAGAGAATAGGAGATACATTCAAGAGGTTGTTATTCCATCCTATGAGATTAGTGACAACTGGGACAACCCTCACTACAACAACTGGCTAAAAGCTGGTGGTTGGAAAGATTAATGACCTTACCAAGAATTCATTATGATCCTTGGTTCCACAATAACCCCTTGGACCTTATGCCTATAGCAACAGACAAACAGATTGAAGAATGGGAAGACGATGGTCTTGACTATGAAGATCAAATCAATGAAACCGTTCACGAGAAAATGTACAAGATAGCTACTAGCAAGTACAATCCATTTGCTGTGGGTGGATCGGAAAACATACACGACTTCGATAAAAAGAAGAAATGAAATCCTTTAAACAGTTTCGCACCAATATAACAGAGAGATTTGAACGTGAAGTTCAGGAAGATTTCCGTCACGATCAGGTCTTTTGCGAAGGAGACTGGGTGAAAAACACTACCAATAATAAGGTTGGTAAGGTAATTCGCCGTGGACCTAACTATATAATAGCACTAGCAGAAGACAACAAGATCTTTCGATCTTGGGTAAAAGACCTAGAAGAATACTCAGTCCTATGAAAACATTCTATCAACTAAGAGCAGAACTTCCTGAGGATACCTCAGAGGTAGAAATTATGCCTGAGATTAATTCTGACACGGATGATCCGAAGGAGTTAACCAAGAAAGCTATGAAAAGGTTACTTCCTAAGAAGAAAAAATTAAAGAAAGAAGAGGCAACACTAGCTACCGCAAGAAAAAATATAGGTAAGGATCCCAAGAAAGCATCTTGTTGGAAAGGATATAAGGCAACAGGAACAAAGATGAAGGGAGGTAAATCCGTACCCGACTGTAAGCCTAAATAAATCTAACTTGCTATATTTGAAATGATTAACTTTTTAATGCCTATCGCTATCAGCATAATTAACAAAGCTATCGATAGAATTCCAGAAGACCTGGACTCAGTAATAAAAGACTTTGTTATTAAGATTCTAAAGAAGGCAGCTGCCAAGACCGACAACAAAGTTGATGACGAACTTGTTGCAGCAGTGTCAAAAGCACTACTAGACTCATAATAAAAGTTTTATAAATAGACACAGACAATAGTTTGTGTATTGCAATGGCAGAAGATCGTAACGATTGGGTACCTAAGTTTGACCTAAAGAAGGACGGACATACAATTACCCAAGTGCCTCAATCTGATGGTACCATAAAATACTTCCAAGGGAACTATGACGAGAAGGGTGAAATCGATCGAGTCAGAGTAAACTCTCCTGGAAAGTATCTAAAGACTCCTACAGCCCAAATCAAGGACAGTAATGGAGATGATGTGGATCATAGAGGTGCTATATTCCAAGTAACTCTTGACAAAAACGGAGGAGTATATCAAGTACTCATTCCTATTGGAGCCTCAGGTGCTGGATTCGATGATGAATCTAAAGAGGAACTTAAGTTAGAACTTACTACAGCAACTGCATCTGATACAGTTGAAAAGGCTGATGTTGATGTTATCCTTAAGACAGGACAGTGGGTAGATGTTGATGCATCTGAAGCAGATCGTGTCAATAAATTAGTAACTGATGAATTAAGAGAGCACAGTGCATCCTCCAAACGAGGATTGCGTAACCAAAAACTTTCTGTAGCTAACGCTGCTGGTGAAGTTGAAGGTTATACTATTCGATAAATACTAACAAACAGGTAACAAAACAATGTCACTTTACGGAGATACTGACAGTAACGCCAACAAGACGAAAGTCGAAACTACCGTCGTAGCAGACGCTAGTGGAGGGACTGTGGTCTTCGTTGACGAGACAGAAGCAGCACTTAGTGAGAACCAAGAGCGTGGACTCACTGGACCAGGTTGGTGGAACTATATCACCTATACTGATACTGCTGGTAATACACGCCACAAAGCAGAACTTCTAGTTACTCTAACAGATCCAGAAGCTAACGCAGACGAGACACAGACTGACGACAGCATCGTTGCTGACGCAGCATCTGCAATCACATTCAGTCAAGATCTAGTAGCACTAACAGGTCTTAGTGACCCCGTTACTACTAGTGCACTTACAGTTACTGCTGCATCAAGTGACTCATCAGCACTTAGCACACAGTGGCAGCGTAAGACTGCAACAGGACTTCGTTGGGTTAACATCACATCTTCACTAGACGGTGGAGTATATGGTAACACTGGAGCAGCAGCTAGTGTAACTTCAGGAGCAGCAACAGCACTCACAATTACCGCAGGTACTAAAGCAGCACTTGACGGATATGAGTATCGTGTTAAAATAACATCTGCTGGTGGTGCTGAAGAAGTAACTTCTGCATACAAGTCAATTACATTCGCATAATTTTGATGAGGGATGAAATTTGAATTTCTAAATGATGACAACTTCCTTCTATTTGCTTCTAAAAACTACGAGAATCCTCAAGGAATAACTTACGACGATTTCCTTGAGGATTTGAAGCGTTTTAAATATATAAAACGTTTGTTGAAGAGGTATGAGAAGTCAGGAGAGTTAAAAACTCACCTAATTCTTAACCATATTATAGTGTTACAGAATGTATTTGGTGAAGCATCCACTCCAATGCTCTTTCATAAGATTGACGCAAAGTATTGGAGTATGTTAAAGTCGTTCTTAAAGTATCTCAATTACCTCCCTGAGGAACTTGACGATCCTTACTTAGATACATATACCTTAGAAGAACTCATACTGCTATGAATGAGGACGCACCAATCAATTCAGCTGGAGACGGTAGCCAGATTGCTCTGCCACCTGCTCATATTATAGTTGGAAAAAAGAACCGTTCTAAATATAAGAAGAACAATGGGGCAAAATATGACGGTCGTACAAAGGCTGGTCGTAAATTAGTCTCCCGTATTATGTCAGGTCGCAACAAAAAAATGTCTGAAGAATCTAAAAAAATTACTGAATCAGCTACTGAGACTGAAAGAGCTCAGAAGCAAATAGCTCAACAAAAGAAGTTGGGTAGACAGAAGAATCTACAGAAAAAGCGTGACGAAGCTAAGAGTAAGATGCAGTCCAAAACTAAGGAGATGGACACTCTTATGAAGGCACGTCTCTCAGACTTTAAGAAGAAAGCTTCTGATCAAACAAAGAAATTAAAGAAAGAGTCTGTTGAAGTTGATGTACTTGACACAGCAGTAGGTCTAGTGGATAAAAAGGTTGGTGATCAGCAAGGTTTTGCTGACATCGCAGTGGGTGACAAGACAATGAAGATGGATACATACTCTGCTAAGAGAGTAACAGATGTATACAGTCAACTTGACCCTGCTAATCAGATCAAGTTCCGTCAGATGTTGAACTTCTCTCCTGAAACATATCTGAAGGCAGTAGATTTCGCAGTTAAGAACTGATAATGGCTGAGAGTATCAACGCTGCTATTCTGGAGCGACTGGAGAAGGTAGTTGATACTCTCCAAGACAATTCGATGAAGATGGGGCAGCTACTAGCTGTCCACAACGAGAAGCTTGACAAGCAGGATAGGATAGATGCAGTATTATTCGAGAAAGTTGAATCACTTCACAGGGAGGTTAACCGCCAATCTGAGGAGATTAAGAAGGGCTGTGAGAGAGATATTCGCAAGGTAGATGAAAGACTCAGACTTATGGAGAAAAAAATGTGGAGCATATTTGGTGCTCTTTCTATTATTTCTGTCATCGTGTCTCCAATCGGACAAAGAGTTCTCAAAAACACCTTGACACCATCAGAAAAAGTTAGTATACTGGATGTCTATGAATTACCTAGACCTACAGTACGTCTCACAGCTATCAGCTAGGCTACAGAACTTTAGTACAAAGAAATCAGGTCTCTATAATTTCAGGTGTCCTTATTGCGGTGACTCTGCCAAGCGGAAGTCAAAAGCAAGGGGATACCTTTTTAGTACCAAGACAGGACTTGTCTTCAAGTGCCACAATTGTGGTGTCTCGAAGGCATTTTTTAATTTCTTACAGGATCAAGACAAGGTTTTGTGGGAGCAATATAACTTAGAGAAATTTAAAGAATCATCTGGTTCACGCAAACGTCAGGTGGTGACTCCAAAGTTCAAAAAACCTGTCTTTAAGAAGAAGAAAACCGTAAATCTTCCTACGATTTCGGAGCTAAATAGAGGACACCCTGCAAGGGAATACTTAGAGCGACGAGAGATACCAGACTTATCAAAGTTTTATTATGCTGAGAAGTTTAAGGAGTGGACTAACACTCTAAAACCAACGTATCAGAGTAGTGATAGTGAGGAGTCTCGTATCATTATTCCTTTGTTAGATGAGGAAGGTAATTTGTTTGGATACCAAGGTAGATCCTTGAATCCAAAAGATAAACTACGTTACGTTACAGTAATGTTAGAAGAAGATGTACCCAAAGTATATGGATTAAGTGATGTTGACAAAACCAAAACAGTATACGTCCTTGAAGGACCGTTGGATGCAGCTTTCATTCCACAAGCGATTGCTATGTGCGGAGCTGACGTTCATCTCAGTAGTAGGGGGATTAACGATGCTGTGTGGGTATACGATAACGAACCTCGTAACACCCAAATCGTCGGACGTATGGGAAAAACCATCGCCTCAGGAGATGCCATCGTCATATGGCCCTCAAATATCCAGCAAAAAGATATCAATGATATGATATTAGCTAGACATAATGTCCTTGACGTGATAGAATCAAATACGTATAAAGGACTCGAAGCAACCGTAAAACTATCTGAATGGAAAAGATGCAAGTAGTAAAACGCAGAGGTAAAGTTGAAGAACTTGACCTCAATAAGGTACACAATATGGTGGAAGAGGCTTGTGAAGGTCTTACAGGTGTATCCGCATCTCAGGTTGAAATACAATCCAACCTACAATTCCACGACAACATTAAAACTGAGGACATACAGGAGATTTTGATTAGATCAGCGAGTGATTTGATTGATCTTGAGCATCCTAACTATCAGTTTGTTGCTGCTAGACTTCTTAGTGTGCAACTGCGTAAGAAACTATGGGGTCGTAGTCGTAAACCATCTCATATTAAAGATCATCTATTCAAAGGTGCAGAAAAAGGCATCTATGACCCTAACCTGTGGGGTAGCTACACTGATGTAGAGTGGGATAGGATCAATAACTACATAGATTATGACAGAGATAACCAGTTTACCTATGCTGGTTTGAGACAGGTAACAGACAAGTACTTAGTACAAGATAGAAGTAGTGGAGAGATCTACGAAACACCGCAACAAATGTACATATTGATTGCGGCTACAATCTTTTCAATGTATCCTCTTGAGACTAGGTTAACATACGTTAAAAATTACTACGATGCAATCTCCAAACACCAAATCAACCTCCCAACACCGATTATGGCAGGAGTCAGAACCCCCATTCGCCAATATGCAAGCTGTGTTCTGGTTGATATTGATGACACCCTCGATAGTATCTTTACTGGCGATATGGCTATTGGCAAATATGTCGCTCAAAGGGCAGGTATTG
>CETI01148981.1_pt1 | contig 22095 bp, 21 predicted proteins | sample 361441 | NCBI WGS metagenome assembly CETI01 (sample SAMEA2622478, study PRJEB7988) | marine metagenome | biome: marine biome (ENVO:00000447); feature: deep chlorophyll maximum layer (ENVO:xxxxxxxx); material: "saline water (ENVO:00002010), including plankton (ENVO:xxxxxxxx)" | depth 90 m | reverse complement strand
GAGACAACAACTCCGGAAACAACAACTGAGACAACAACTCCGGAAACTACAACAACCGCTACAACAACTACAACTACGACTACTTCAACTACTTCGTCTAGTTCAAGCGGATAATTAAAAATATTAAAAAAAAATAGCGACTTTTATGTCGCTATTTTTTTGTGCTTTATTTGTATTGCTTTTGTAAATGGAGTGAGATTTTGAATTGATTCTATAACTTCATTATTTTCGATTAAATAATAGTTTTTCCCCTTCCATTTTATTAAAGGTATATTGAAGGACTCCTCAACTATAATAAATAATGAGCTGCTAGAAATATTAAAAATATCTTTATTTGAAACTAATTTATACTTGAAGAAAATATCTAAATAGTTAGTTTTGGGGTTCGAAAATAATATTTGAGACGATGATTTATATTCATTATTTTCTTTCAAATAATCTATTTTAATAGGGTATGCGTTTAAAAGTTCTAAATTATTCTTTAGGCCTAAGGTCTTGTAAACCTTTCCATGCTGAATAAAAAGTGCATATTCTTCACTATTTCTCCATATCTCTTTGCTATCAACTAAATAATTAACATTGAAAAGATTATCTTTAATATATGATCCAATGACTTGATTTTCATCAAAATTAATCATTTGTTTGTTGGAAATACATCCAGTAATAATAACGCTTATTAATAAGACTCTAATTAAATTCATGCCAACCTTCTTTAATTTCATTGTAGTTATTATTTAATAAAATACTTCTTAAGGGTTTTGATAATTCAAGTTTAGCCCCACCATCTCTTGTTAGAGGACGTAATGAAAAATTAATTTTAGTTCTATTTGGCTGAGAGTAAAAAATATCCAATGGTAACTCAAAATAAAAACCTTTATCAAAACTTCCCTCTCCAAATATTTCAAAAGGAACATCGGTTCTTGTAAAAAAGAACCCAGCTATAAAACCAGATTTTGTTCTTCTAGAGAAATCATATGTAAAACCATCATCTTTAGCTAGATACCTACCATAGCTTATATTTGTATATATATTTAACGGTGTAAAGTGATAAGTAAAATTTAAATTTGCTGTTGAGGTTTTATAATCTAAAAACTTAAATCTCTGATCAAAATCTCTTTTCTTTACCATGTATGCATCTAATGAAATTGCAAAATCTTTATAAAAAGGTTTATAAGCAACCTCAATTCCTCCTCCACCATACATTGATTCAAGAAAACCAAGAGAAACCTTTGCATAGAGATCTCTTTTTGGAGACCAAAAATAATCTAACTGTAAGTTTTTGATATATAGCTCTCCATCCTGAAGATATCTGACTATATCTGTTCTTACATGAGGCAATGATGACCCAGGATTTGATTCTTTTTTATTAAAATCATTAACCACTGCGGCCCTAATATCTGATGTTATACTTAATTGCCTATGAAGTTGAATTTCAGTTACGGCAGACAATTCGATTCCTTTTAAAAATGGTGTGCTTGGGGTTCCAATATGTGTTACTAATTTAGGAGCATATTCTGTAAAAACTTTTGGGAATCTTACAATTGGTCTAAATTCGTTATCAAGATAATCCTTTTTATTTCCTGAAGAGATAATAGAATTATATTCTTTTAAATCTACTACAGGCAATTCATTGCTTATATCTACAAGTTTATAAGATACTTTATTTAACTCTAAGCCAGCATTAATAGTTGTTATGTTAACTCTATCAACACTTATATCATGGTTATTTAAAACATCTGAAGCTATAGTTGCTGCATACAAAGAATTCCTTATAGGATTTCTAAATTGATCATTCATAATAGCAATATCAAGATTCCTATCATTTAAATCTGCGGTCTGTAAAAAAGATGAGTGCTTGTTAAGATTATAAAGTAAATCTATATAAAAAGAATTTTCATCAAATTTTTCTATCTCAGGTTTTTTTACAATCTTCTTTTTTGGTTGGTTTGTTTTGGCGCCAATCGAAAAATGCATATTAAAAGTATTTCCTTTGATATAGGAAAGATCGATAGTTAAATAATCATTAATTTTATAACTTAGTCCAAAATTTAAATCTGAGTCTTTTTCTCTTAGATTAAATGAGGCATCATTTCTAAGATTTGCACTAAAATCATTATAATTAAATGGATCATGTTCAACTTTCAGCCTCAAGCCATTTGCATAAGGAATTGCCCATTCAATTCCTCCTAAAAAACTTACAGGGCCTGAAAACCATGATGAATATGAGAATGTTCCGCCTGTATATACCTCATCGCTATCAAATGATTCACCTCCTCTGCTTTCAAATGCTTCATTAATATATGTAAGAGGATTCTTATATGATGAATCAGAAGCGTATTTTCCCCAACCCAATCCAGCAGATATTTTTAAAGAATTTATAGAATATGTTGACATGATGTATTCGCGACTAAAATATCCTGTTCCAGCAAGGTCATCTAAGCCAATTGCAATTTTTGGTAAAAAATCTTTCTTTGGAATGTAAGAGAATTTTACATTAAAGCCTTTATCAAGATATTTTCCTTTTTGTCCTCCCCACAATAAATCTGAAGGTCTATAATAGAAATAACTTGCTTCCATCCAATCTAATGGGGAGACTACGAGTGTTGTAAACTTGTATATATCATTTTGGTTGTATACGAGATGAACGCTCCCTTCAGGAAAAACTTCAGCAGTTGGTATATTAATTAACCCAGTCTGGCCAAATGAATTGTATGAAGGTTTTTTATCCTTATAAATATAATCTAAGTAATCAGCATTTAAATTAAGCGTGCAGAAAAAAATTAAAAAAAAAATCTCATTTAATCTTAATCATTAAGATTTGCTAAAGATGCAAGTGTAAGTGCAAAACTACTAAATATTGGAGCAATTACAGATAAAGCAGGCAATCCAGAAACAGAACTAACATCATTTGGAACATAAATAACTGTACCAGGTAGAATATTTTGACCTCTGCTGCCTAACTTTCTAAATAATCCATTTGTAGGGCTATAGATTGATGCTTGGCCAGTAGGCTCTACAATGATTATGTTTTTATATGCATTCTCAAGAATACCACCACGATCATTTAAATAATCTTCAATAGAATTCTTTGCTGAATAACGAGCAGAACCTGGAATGCCAACTTCACCAAAAACATATACTTGTTGAGATATAATAGGAATATAGATCTCATCTTTATGATTTAATAATGTATCTGCTTGTGGGTTCTCGTTTATATTTTCTAAATCGAAATCTGCTATTATTCTTCCATCAGGCTCTAAATCTTTTATATCCTGTAATAACATAGTAATAACTTTAGACGCTCCTTCGTTACTTCCAGTGGATCGATTAGCTATTGATGTTAAACTTTGTGCTAAGCTTTTTATGATATTAGAGTATATTTTTTCATTGTTTTCTTTTTGTATTTCCTTGGCTTGTTCATTTAAAAGGATTCCCCCAATTGGATATGCATCCTTTTTATAACCCCCTGTTCTTTTTATTATGCTTGAGAGCTTTTCACCATCAACTATTGTATATATGCCTGGATTTTTTACTGCGCCAGAAACAGAAACTTGTTTTAACTTAAATTCATTAATGTATAAACTCATACCATGAGATACCGAAATGGATGGAAAGGATGAGCTTGATATTACAGATGAATTTATTGATTTATTAGTTATATTCTCAAGAATTATATTCTTCTCATCTGCAAAATATGTGAATCCTTGGGCAAAACGAAGAACATCTTCAAGATTTTCTCCTTCTATTAATTCAAACATTGCCGGCCTTTCAACTCCGCCCGATATTCTTACCATAGACTTAGCGGGTAAAATTACAACACTATCACCAGATCTTAATTGATTTGCAAATTGCGGATTACCCTCAATAAAAAAATCATATAAATCAACAGACTGAACTATCTTTCCATTTCTTTTAATATGAATTTCTCTAAAACTACCTGTATCTAGAATGCCTCCAGAAACATTTAGAAGATGTATTAAGTTTGAATTACCGCTTATAGTATATATACCAGGACTAAATGCTCTTCCTGTTAACGAAACTTGGATATCCCTTATTTCTTTTAAAGAAATAAAGGTGTCTGCTCCTACATATTTCTGAGCTATTTTAGACTTCAATAATGAATCAACTTTATCTATCGATAAACCAGCAACACTTATATTCCCAACTTTAGGGATCATAATCGTCCCATCCCTAAGCACCTCTACTTCCTCATCAAAGCTTATCTGTCCAACGATTTGTAATTGGAATACATCACCATAATCTACTATGTAATTACCATCATAATTTGGTACATTCGTAGGGCTAAATGTAGACTGAAAATTTCTAAAAAAATCAATTCCAAATATTTCTGATTTATTTTCTAAATTCTTATTTTCTCTTAAGAATTGATCCCATTTTCTAAGTGTCTCAGACTTTTCAAGAGCTACTGATGGAATATTGGAAAACTTTTCTTCACTCTTAGAATTATTAGTTTTGATTTCTTTGAGTACATCTCCTCTTATTTCTTCAGGTAAGCTGTTTAGAAAATTTTCATTAAGACCAGGAATACCCTCTTGGCTCGTTAGACCCAAAGTTATGAGTAAAAATGTACCAATTAAAAAATTCTTAACAATAAATTTCAATTTAATAAACTCCTTATTCTTTTTGACATAGTAAATCTAACCCTATTTCTTCGGTTAATTATATATGATTCTTTAGATTTTGGGTTTCTTCCAATCCTTTTTGGAGTTATTTGAGTATTAAATGTACCAAAACCAGAGATTTTTAATATTTTACCCATACTTATTTTCTTTTGAAGAATATTTATAAATTTGTTTGTTAACAAATTGGAATCCTTATTAGAGACCTTAAGCTCATTAGAGATTAACTTTGCAATGCCTTTTTTTGTCAAATTCATTTTAAGCCTGGTATTGATACCGTCTCTATTTTCAAACTAGAAGTAATTATATCATCCATTATTTTATCAATATCCCTATCAGTCAAAGTCCTTTCAACTGATTCAAATATAAATCTAAAACCTATTTTTAACTTGATATTTTTTTCATCATAGTAAAAATCAAAAATAAAAGAATCTTTAAGGTTTTTGTTTTTATAATTAAGTAAAAGTTCTTGCAAATCATGGTATTTTTCTGGATTTGAAAGAGCGAATGAAAGATCTCTATAAGTAGAAGGGTATTCTGAAATTTCTTTATATTTAATAAAATTAAATGGTTTTTTATCAAATTGGTTATATTCAACTTTAGAATTTATGAAATTATCAAGATTGAATTCAGTATAAAAAATATCGCTATTAGATTTTGAATCTATAGAATCCCTTGGAATATTTATGATTTTAATTCCTTTTATTAACTCATCCTTTTGAAAGAAACTTATTATTCTTTCAAAATAATTATTATCTATCTTCTTTGAAAAATCTCTATAATTTCTTCCCATTCTGCCAGAGGCGATAATTCCAATTCTTTTTTGTTTAACTTGATCTTGTTTATTTGAATAAACATCAGATATTTCGAATAATTTGATAGATTCCTGCTGTCTTCTTTCGTTATAAATTAAATTATTCTCTAATGAGCTCTGGAGATCTGTCCTCATAAAGTTCTTATTAGAATCAATTGGATTATCGATTTTAATACTATCCTTCTTCTCATCTGAAACGAAAGGAAAATTAATTACTTCATAAAAACCATTATCTGTCATATATTCTCTGACTATATTTCCTTTATTAATTGGGCTCGTATTCTTTTTTGGGAGATTAATTTTCTGTTGCTTGATATTGTTATATCCAATGACTCTTGAAACTTCTTCAGCCAAATCATTATTATTAGTAATGTCGTATCTATAACTAGGGACTTCTATAAAATCTTTTTCAATAATAAAACCTAAATTTTTAAGATGATTCAAGATATCTTCATCTGGTGTATCAATGCCTATGATTTTTTTTATATCTTCTAAGTTATATTGAATCTTATTATTAATGATTTCTTTATGATTAAATGTTTTTAATCTTACATTTTTAATATTGGCATGATCTTGAACAATCTTTAAAAATCTCCTTATTGCGAAGTCTTGAAAACCAAAGTCAACCCCTCTTTCAAATTTATGAGCAGCATCAGAATTTAGATCATATTTAAGATTTTTACCAATAATAAACCTTGGCTCAAAATAAGCACATTCAAGTAATATTCTAGTAGTATTTTCTGAACATGCAGTAGACTTACCGCCCATTATGCCTGCTAAATTAATAACTTCATTTTTTGACATAAAAACTATATTTTTATCTTCCAAAACTATCTTTTTATCTGTCAAAGTATAAAAATTTTCTTTATTTTGTATTTCACATAATTTTATTTGATCATTTATTTTATCCATATCATAACAGTGAGTCGGCTGACCAATTTCGTAAGATAAATAATTCGAAACATCAGTAAAAAAATTTATTCTTTTTTGATTTAGGTTTTTATAAAATCTACCCAAGTAATCGGAGTAACTAGATGGGCATTTATCAACCTCTACTTCGACAAACGTAATGTAAGGACAAGCTTTTGGTATTTCATTCTTAAAATCTATATTAAGCTCGTCAATTCTTTCTTTAAATATTTCAAATTCAGTATCGGTTGAAGATAAAGAATTTAAGTCTCTTAAAATGCCGAGCAGTGAAAAGCAATCACCTCTATTGGGAGTAAGTTCAAAATCAATAGACTTATCAGATATAGTATGTTCATGTCCAAGCTGAAGAAGTAATTGAGATAACTTTTTAAAGTTATCGATATCATTACTTCTGTTTAATATATCATTTAGTAATATTTTCATTTGAATTGAGATAAAAAATCTAAATTAGACTTATAAAATTCTCTTATATCTGTGATCTCATGTTTTAACATCGAAATTCTTTCAATACCAAGGCCAAAAGCCAGTCCACTATATTTTGAAGAGTCGATATTACAGTTTTCTAATACTATTGGGTTTACAATTCCACAACCTAAAACTTCAAGCCATTTCCCTTCTGATGAAAGAATATCTACTTCTGCAGATGGTTCAGTGAAAGGAAAGTAAGAAGGTCTAAATTGTAATTGAACCCCATCACCAAAAATATGTTTAATAATCTTATAAATCAAATCTTTTAAATTTGAAAAATTTATATTTCTATCTACATATATGCCTTCTATCTGATGAAACATAGGCAAATGAGTTGAATCATCATCTTTTCTGTAAACTTTTCCTCCAGAAACAAAAGCTATTGGGGGGCTCATCTCAAGCATGCCCCTTATTTGCACAGGAGAAGTATGAGTTCTTAATAAATTATTTTTATTATTTAAATAAAAAGTATCATGCATTTGTCTAGCAGGATGATGCTCTTTAATATTTAACATATCAAAATTAAATCTTTCAGTTTCAACCTCAGGCCCATCAATAATTTCAAAACCCATTTCACTTAAATAATCTAAAATATGATTTTTTAAACTTGTAATAGGATGACTGCAACCATGTTCTGATGCAATTTTAGGTAATCTAATATTATTTTGCTTTGACATAAAGCAACTAAGAACTAGCCAATCGCTAATTTGATAACTTTTTCAAATGCGACTTTATCACTTATAGAAATTTCTGAAAGAATTTTTCTGTTTAAAAGAATATCTTTATCTTTTAGGGCATTTATTAATTGAGAATATGATATTCCATGTTCTCTAGATCCCGCATTGATTCTCGCAATCCAAAGATTTCTAAAAACTCGTTTTTTATTTTTCCTATCTCTAAATGCATATTGCAATGACTTGATATTTGATTGCTTAGCAGTCTTAAATAAACGACTTCTAGCTCCATAATGACCTTTCGTTTTTGACAAAACCTTTTTGTGTTTTGCTTTTGCAGTTTTAGCTTTTGTAACTCTTGCCATAATTATTTAACCAGTTTTGAAGCCATTTTTAACACTGTTCCTGACATTGTATTCAATCCTCTATTATGTCTTTTTCTTTTTGTAGACTGTTTAGTTAATATATGATTTCTATTAGCGCCTCTTGATTTTAAAGAATTTGCTGTTTTCTTAAATCGTTTTGATGCTCCAGAATGTGATTTAATTTTATATCCCATAGTCTACTATTTCTTTTTTTTAGGTGACAATATCATTAAGAGCTGCCTTCCTTCTAATGATGGCTCTTGATCAACTTCAGAAATATCTTGAAGTTCAATTCTTAATTTATTTAATAATTCTAGTCCCATATTACTATTAAGTATCTCTCTACCTCTAAAACGGACGCTTATTTTAGTCTTATCGCCACTAATAATAAAGCTTTTAATCTTTTTTAATTTAATATTGTAATCATTAATATCGGTTGTGGGTCTGAATTTTATCTCCTTTACAGTATTTTTCTTAGTTTTTGATCTTGAGCTGGTAACATTTTTCTTTTTTTCAAAAACGCGCTTACCATAATCCAAAATTTTACAAACCAAGGGATCTGCTGAATTAGATGACACTTGCACAAGATCCATATTAACTTTTTTTGCCATTTCTAAAGCATCTTTAGTATCAATGACGCCATGTTTCTTTCCTTCAGAGTCAATTAAAAGAACTTTATCTGCTGATATTCTCTCATTAATTAAAGCATGACTTTTTTTAGAAGAAATAACTATTTTAATTACCTATACAAAAGAATTAGTTTATAAACTAGTATTGAACTTAGATTGATTAATCATTGGCATAATTTTATATCATATAAAGAGAATTTTCTATGGTTGAAGAAAAAAGGAGCTCCATGCTCCATTTTCAAAAACATATAACTCTCTTTTATTTATCCGTGATTCATGCCCTTTCCAAAATTCAATATAAAAAGGGGTAAACGTATATCCACCCCAGTAATCAGGTCTTTTTTTTATATGATTGTCGTCTTCTAATACTTTTTTATAATTTTCTAAAACTTCATCATAACTTTCAATTATCTCTGATTGTTTCGAGGATATTGCTATAGCATTTTTTTCTATAGATCTTTTACTAAAATGCTCATCTGAGTCAATACTTGATGTTTTTTTAATCTTAGCTCTCATCTTTATCTGAACATTTATTGAATTCCAATAAAAAATAATAGATATTTGATCATGTGAAGAAAATTGTTTGGACTTTGGTCCATTATAATTTGAAAAAAAAGTCCAACTTGATCCTTTAATATATTTTAAGTTTACAAATCTAGAATCAACTAATTCTGTCTCTTTTGAATATGAACTTATACACATTGCTTCAATATTTTTCTGATTGTTTTCTAATGCTGTTTTATAAAGCTCTTGAAAGTTTTTATAAGGAATTGATTTATCTATATCTAAAAAAGCAATCATATGTCTGTATTATATATATCTCTTGAAAAGACTTTGCTTTTAACATCATTTAGATCAGTATGCATTCTATTAGTAACAATTAAATCTGATAGTTTTTTAAATTCATCCAAGTCATGAATGACAGGAATATTTTCAAAATTTTTCTCAGAAATATCAGGCTCATAAATAAAAAGTTTAAAGCCGCCCTGAATTAAGTAATAAATGATATCTAATATTGCTGATTCTCTGAAATTCTTTGATTTATTCTTTGAAATTAGTCTATATATGCCAATTGTGCCTATATTAGAATCAGATATCTTGTCAGAAATATATTTTTTGCGAATTTTATTGGAAGCAACTATTGAGCCAATTAAATCTTGAGGGATATTCTCATATGATGAAAGGAGTTGCTTAGAATCTTTAGGTAAACAATAACCACCGTAGCCAAATGAAGGATTATTGTAATAATCACCAATTCTTGGATCTAAAGAAATACCTGTAATCACATTTTTAGAGTTAAGGCCCTTTTCCATACAAAAACTATCAAGTTCATTAAAATAAGCCACTCTCATCGCCAAATATGTATTTGAATGGAGCTTTACAGCCTCAGCCTCATCAGAACTCATATGCAAAAAAGCTATATCTGATTTTTTAATAATCTCAAAATAGATATTTTCTAAGTCCTTAATCTTTTCTAGAACAACATCATCTTTGGAATAACCAAATATAACCCTTGATGGATTCAACGTATCAAATAGCTCATTTCCCTCTCTTAAAAATTCAGGATTATGAACCAAGTTATTCAATGAATTATTCTCTGAGAACTCTTTAGTAAAGCCAATAGGTATGGTTGATTTAATAATAATTAAAGCATTTTTATTTATGCTTCGTGCTTCAATAATTACTTTCTCTAAAATAGATGTATCTAAGCTATTATCATTTTCATTAAAATTCGTTGGGACCGATATAAAAATAAACTCCGCATCTTTATATGCTATATCTTTATCATTGGTGGCAAAAATATTTTCATTATTTGAGCTAAGTAATTCATCAATTTTTGGATCATCGATTGTAGAAATATTGTTATTAATTTTTTTATTCTTAGAATTATCATTATCTAATATTGTGACATTGTTTTTTTTAATCAATACTGCAGCAAAAGACATTCCTACATAACCTGCTCCAACAATTGTAATGTTAATTTGATTTTCCATCTTCTGTTAATCTTCCATATTCATCAGCAAGTCTAACAATATCATCTTCACCTATATAATCACCAATATTAACCTCAATAAAGATCAATTTTTGTTCTTTAGATATATTCTTAATTCTGTGTGCTGATAGTTTTGGGATATAAATATGCTGTCCTTTTTTAAGAATGCTTTTCGCATTGTCCAGCTCTACCTCACACTCTCCTTGCACAATTATCCAATGCTCTGATCTGTGCTTATGGTACTGAAGACTTAATATTTGATCTTCATTAACAATAATTTTTTTTATCTTATAGTCCTTGTGAGGATCATATATCACTCCATGGTACCCCCATGGCGCTTCAACTAGATTTTGAGCATTGCTATTTAGAGCATCATATTTTTCATAAAAATCTTTAAGAATATTTGAGCTGCTATTAATTTTTGTATCCCCACCTACTCCGAATTTAAATTCCACTCTATCTGAAGTAAATTTTTGCATTTCAGGTATATTTTTACTTGTTCTGTCTCCACCATTCATAAAGGTTATTTTTTTATATCGATCCAAGCATATTTCAATAGCATTAACTGCTGAGCCATCTTCATCATTGAATGAAATAACTTCATCGACAACCTTTAGACTAGATACTATAGATGATCTTTCGTTCCAAGAAAGAAAAAAGTATCCCTTTTTTTTTAAAAGCCATTTATCTGAATTAATGCCAACAATCAACATATCAAAATCTCTTTTAGCAGATTCAAAATATGTTATATGTCCTTCATGAAGAGGATCAAATCCTCCAGTAACTAATGCAATAGTTTTATCTTCTTTCATTTTTAAAGGTATTATGAATATCGATAGACATTTCTTTCATTATCTCACTTCTTGAAAACTTAGTACAAAACTTACTTCGATCAATTACAAATCTTTTATTTTTTATTCTATTAATGATTTTAATAAATTTTTGATGGTCGCAAGGATCAAATATATAAGCATCAGAAATATTGTTTTCTATAAATTCTTTTGAGTACCCTTGCACGCCGGCAATTATAGGCTTATTCAATGCTGCATATTCAAATAACTTTGATGGTAAAACTTTACTAAATGCTTCTACATCATCTAGATGTAAAAAAAGAGCATCTGATTCTCTATATATATCTAGTAACTTAGTTCTATCAACGGGGTCATCAATTTGAACATTATTAAGATTATATTTTTGTATTTCTTTTTTTAATAAAGATTTTGAATTGCCATCTCCAATTATTTTAAAGATTATATTTTCAGAAGTTTTTGATGCTGTTTTAGGAATTATTTTATTCAGAGCTTGTCCCCCTCCTATATTCCCAACATATAAGATCTGAAAATTTTTTTTAGAGGGATCTGGGTCATCAAAATTAGTATCTAAAAATATTTTATCAATACCATTGGTAAAATTTGAAATATTAGCTTTATTGTAAATTTTCAAAACATCCTTATTAAAGCCTTTGCTAACTAAGTTAATTTTATTTGCGCTTTGAAAAGTTTTTTTCTCGATATATTTTAAAAATGGATTAATTATTAATAGTATTGTTTTTGGAAAAATATCATTAACTGTATCGATGAATAAATCTCTAATATCTAGATACAATACAATGCCCTTTTTTAATGCGATAACGCTTCCCAGATATGCAGTCATTAGTCTAGAAGATGTTGCATAAACTAAATCCCAATCATCCTCTTTAATTTTATTTAGTGCCTTTTTTCTAAAGCTATTAAAAGTTAATATTTGTCCCAACAAGCTATTGCCATAAAATTTGTTATTTAATCTATGTACTCTTAATCTTTTATCATTACTCTCTTGATTTACATTTGGATTATATGATTCATATCTATGAGGGTAAGTTGTTAGCACATCAATCTGAATATTTTTATTATATTTCAATAAAGCATCAACTAATCCTTTGGTTCTGAATGAACCGGCACTTAAGTCAGGAGGAAAATAAAAACTAACTATAAGTAGTTTCATTAAGTTTTTTCTTCTATGACGCCACAAAAATCTACTACATGTTTATTTAAAAAATTGGTAGATTTAAATTCTTTATGGCCAACTAATATAAAGAAAATATCAGCTTTTTCGATAGCGTCTTCAAGAGTTGTGATTTCATATTCATCATGCTCTTTTATATTAGGCTCTACTATTAAAAGATCAAATATATCATTTTTAAGACTTTTTACTATCTCCTCCGCTGGCGAGCATCTTAAATCATCTATATCAGGTTTGTACGAAAGCCCAAGACATGCCACAGTAGGTTTTTTGGAGTCATCTTTTGAAAAGCTACTAATTTCATCTTTTATTTTATCTATAATCCATTTTGTTTTTCCATTATTTATTTCTCTTGCTAATTTTAATAGCATGCTTTTTCTTGGATTTTTTGAAACAATAAACCAAGGATCAACTGGTATACAATGACCTCCAACCCCAATTCCAGGATTTAAAATATCTACTCTAGGATGCTTATTTGCCAGATCTATTAATTCTTTAATATCTATATCCTCATCTGCACAAATTTGTGAAAGCTGATTAGCAAAAGCAATATTTAAATCTCTATAACTGTTTTCTGTTAACTTACATAATTCAGCTGTTTTGGTATCAGTCAAGAAAATATTCCCTTTAACGAATTTTTTATAGAATTCACTTACATTTATATTTGATTTTTTGTTAATTCCTCCAATAATTCGATCATTATTTATTAATTCTTTCATGATATTTCCTGGCAAGACTCTCTCTGGACAGTATGCGATATTAAGAGTATCTATATTTATATTATTTTTTTTGTATAGCTCTACTATTTTATCTGTTGTACCTACTGGAGAAGTAGATTCTAAAATTACAATATCATCATCTTTTAAGAGACTCATAATACTTTCAGCAGCCTTTATCACATAATCAATATTTGGTGACGGTATCTCTGTATCATCCTTAAAAGGAGTAGGAACGCATAAGATGTATATATCAGCCTTTTGAGGCGAAGTATATGCTTGGAGTCTTTTTGTTTTTATTGCATCATCTAAGCATTTATCAAGGTCTGGTTCGACTATATGGCATTTTCCATTATTAACTGATTCCACAATTTTTGCATCAATATCACATCCTGCCACATTAAAACCATTCATTGCCAATATAGATGCTGTTGGCAATCCAATATACCCCAATCCAATTACACAAACTTCTTTGTTCATTTATATACTTTTTAAAATATCTACTATTTTAGTACATGCATCACCATTACCATAAGGGTTATAAGACTTGCTCATTTTCATATACAACTCTTTATCTTTAAGCAAATCAGATACACATCTTATTATTGAATCAGTACGATTCCCAGATAGCATTACTGTTCCAGCCTCAACTGCTTCCGGTCTCTCAGTGGTATCTCTCATTACGACTACTGGCTTTCCAAGACTAGGAGCTTCTTCCTGAATTCCTCCACTATCTGTAATTATTAAATATGATTTCTTGATTAAATATACAAAGTCCTCATAATTCATTGGCTCAATTAAATGAACATTATCAAGATTAGATAGAGCCTCATGAACTGGGATATTAACATTAGGGTTTAAATGAACTGGATAAATAAAATGGATATCCTTATTTTGCTCTGAAAGTTCTTTAATTGCTTTACAAATATTTTTGAAGCCATCTCCAAAGCTTTCTCTTCTATGACCTGTGATTAAAATAAATTTCTCATTTTCCCAATTGAAATCAATCGATTGATTTATCCTTTTAATAATTTTATCTTTAAAATCTTTATTTTCTTCAATCTTATTAATTGTCCAAAATAAGGCATCAATTACTGTATTGCCTGTAACAAAAATACTTTCTTTTGAGTATTTTTCATCAATAAGATTTTTCATACTTGTTTTTGTTGGTGCAAAATGCCAGGTTGAAATCATACTTATAAGCTGCCTATTAAATTCTTCAGGAAAAGGCGAATAAATATCATTTGTCCTTAGGCCTGCTTCAATGTGACCGATTTTAATATTTAAATAAAATCCAGCGGTCGCAGCTATGTTAGAGGTTGTAGTATCTCCATGTACAAGTATGATATCTGGTTTTTCCTTTATTAAAACATCACGCATCGCAATAAGAGCAGATGAAGATAAGTCAAAAAGATCTTGATTTGTTTGCATTAAATTAAGGTTAATATCTGGCTGCATGTCAAAAGTTTCAAATACATTTTCAAGCATTTCTTTATGTTGACCGGTAACGCAAACTTTTGTATTAAAAATTTTTTCTTGTTGCTTGAGTTTATGGTATAGAGGTGCCATCTTTATAGCTTCAGGTCTAGTTCCAAAAACCATTAATATTTTTTTTATTTTTTTCATTTTATATTCTTATAAATCCGGCAGCTATAATCTGAAGCATCATTCACTTTAATTGCTTTTGTATCATAGTTGACTCCAAATTCAGGCGAAAAAGTATGATTAATAACCTCTATTTTAGTATTTCCAAAAACTACATTTACGATTGTATCATCATGTAATTTTAACATCAGCTGATCTTCTTTTAGATTTTCTATCTTTACATTAGGATGAAGAATATAATATGCGTTAGATTTAATATCTTTGATATTAATTTCATCTTTTATTTCAATAGAGTCTAGTTCAATTTTCCAAGTTCTAGTATGTATTGGAGATCTTTTTAAAAACCTATAGCCATCATGTGAACATTTAACAAGAATTTTATTACTTTCTTGACTAACAGTAAGATTTTGTGGAGTTGCTCTTCTTCCAACTCTAAATGATTTCCATACTTCAGAAGAATCTTGATCTTGAATAGTAACTGTATTATGAAACATTGTACTTCTTTGTAACTGTCTTAGATTAGAGCTTTCTTCATATGTTGAAGTGCCTGAGTTTACAAATATTCTTTTATTATCAATTGAAAGTTCAAATGAAAGTACGTCTGCATGCCCATGACCTGGTAAGTATTCAGCACCAATATTTGCAACATCAATATATAAATCAGCTGAATTATTTTTTACATAAATATAGCCTGAGCTTTTCATATGATTGCATAGTAAATTATTATTATTATTAGTAATAACATCTTCATTACTAATGCCCAAGACATTTGAATAATCTACTAACAAAGAGGTTTCTTTAGAAATTCCAAAGGCTGCATCATTAAAAAAAGATATGCCGCCATCAGGATGTGTCATATTTTTTAGCCAAATGAGCATCCTAGATGCTGTATTTTTCCAATCATCAATCTGGGTTTTATCAAAGATATCTTGAAATTGTAAAGATAGATTAATTATATCAAGTAAATCTTCTAAAAAAATTGCATGATACATTGGGCTTAGCTCAAAATGCCCACCATCTTCTAAAATTTGTTCTGAGATTTCCTTATTAATAATTTTGACTGATTTATCTAAGAGTTTTTTATTTTTATTATGTTCAAAAAATAAAGATGCGAAAAATAAAGCTTTCGCATTCGCAAAAAGATGATTTCCTAAAAGATGCCATTCAATTCTTTTAGATAACCAAACAAACTGATCCTTTAGACTTTGAATGATTTCTTTATTTGCCTCGCCTCCATTAATAATCCATTTAATAATATTAACCATTCTCAATGATGTGGGGTATGGGTCCCAGCCTATTGATGAAAATTCTTTATTTTCTTTTATCCAATTTAATAAAAGTTGTTTTAAAAATTCTTCTCTATGGTTTGAATTATCTGAATTTAGATCATCGAAATAATGCAAATGATATTTCCATAAATCTGGTACTCCTTCAATACTCCATCCATCAGAAGATATGCATTTTTTTATTTTCATAAAATCAAAGCTATGATCATAATCAAAATAAGATTTCTTATTAGTAGGATATCTTATTTTCCAATGAACTTTTCTAACTGAATAATTGCTTGTGGATATATTAATAGGCTTATAAAATTTAAAATATAGCCTATAAAATATTTGTATTGTTTTTAGATATTTTACTGTATTAAAAAATCTAGAAATTTTCTTTAGTAAGATCAATTTATAATATTGTCAATTTCTATTGCAATTTTACTAACTTCAAATATCTCATGAATTGATATGGGTGATGATGTTCCGTTTTCTATTGATTTTATAAATTGTTTAACGCATTCATCTTGACCCTTATCCTGTTTCCATAGGTTTAAACTTTTAAATCCAGGCCAGTTATATCCATTCATTCTTTTAAAATTATCTATTTGGATGATCGAATTATCACAAAATATCTCAATTCTTTCTTTAGGGAATGATTTGGCACCATTTGCTAAATAATGGATAACACCAAAAGAGCCATCTTCAAATGTTAAGTTAAAGGATACTTTATCATTTGAAATCTCATCAGATTTAGATCCAAGCGATATAGCATCAAAAGATATGATTGAAGATCCAATATAATATCTAATCAAATCAATAAAGTGACAAGCTTCTCCAATTATTCTACCGCCACCAATTTCTTTATCTTGCACCCAGTTATCTTTTTGAATTGCGCCTGCATTTACTGTATAAATAATTGATTTAGGTTTGTTTCTTAATTCAAGCAACTCCTTAAGTCTTTTACTATGTCTTGAAAATCTCCTATTAAATCCAATCATAATATTCTTGTTATAAGACTTATTTTGATTTAAACATTTTCTAATTTGATCCAATTCATCTATTGATAAAGCAAATGGTTTTTCAACAAAAATATTTTTATTTTTAATTATGCTCTCAATTATAAATTCGGCATGCGAGTCATGCCTTGATGCGATGACTACTGTATCTATGTCATCATTTTCAAAAATATCATTAGGCTCAGATGAACTTTGGGTAAAGTTAAATTTGTTACCAAAAAATGTACTATTAAAACCTCCGCTACTAACTAAAGTATGTAAGTTTGCATTTTTTTTAAAACTTGGTATTAACACTTTTGATGCATAGCTGCCTGCACCAATGAAGCCTATATTTTTAGTTGTTTGATTTTTTTGTTTATCCTTTTCTTTAAAAGCTATTAAACTTGAAGTGTTTTTTTCTTGATTGTCATTCTTTTTATAATCTAACAATATTCCTAATGAACTTGGATCATCTAATAGCTTATATGCCTCTAATGCTTCTTCAAAAATAAATGAATTTGTTATTAATGGTTTAATGTTTAATTGTTGATTTTTCATCATATTTAAGATCGCATCAAAATTCCTTTTTTCAGTCCACCTTACAAACCCTATAGGATAGTCAATACCCTTTTCTTCATATTCAGAATCATATCTCCCAGGCCCATAAGAGGAAGATACTTGAAAAGAAAGTTCCTTTTCATAAAAATCATCTCTTAATAAATCTAATCCGACAGAGCCAACTAATACTATTCTGCCCCTCTTTCTTGACATTTGTGCTGCCTGATGAACAACATCATTTGAAGAGGAGGATGCTGTTATTAAAACCCCATCCATTCCAATACCATTTGAAAAATTTACAGCATAGTTAACCGGGTTTACTTTCTCATCTATACATATAGCTTCTATTCCAAAATTTTTAGCAAGATTGCATTTGTTTTTGTCTGTATCGATTCCTAATACATTGCAACCATTTGCTTTTAAAATCTGAATTGAGATTAATCCAATAAGACCTAAACCTATAACAGCAATATTTTCACCTATCTCAGGTTTTAATAATCTAATGCCTTGCAATCCAATGCTACCAATTATCGTAAAAGCTGCTGATTCATCATCAACATTTTCTGGTATTTTTGAACATAAATTCTTTGGTACACATACATATTCTGCATGATGCCCATTTGAAATTACTCTATCGCCTTCCCTAAATTCATCACATGAACTTTTATAAACAACGCCAGCATTACAGTAACCAAGAGGTATAGGTTTATCCAGTTTTGATTGAACCGCTTTATAAGTCTCTATAAGTCCATCAGTTTTAATCTTATTTAATACTTCTTTTACCTTATCAGGTTGTTGTTTTGCTTTATCTAAGTAGTTTGATTTTCCAAAATCGACTAACATTTTCTCAGTACCCTTTGAAAGCACTGATACCTTTGACTCAATTAGAACTGATTCCTTACTTAATCTAGGTATAGATACATCAACAAGTTCTGTAATTCCAGTTTTTAAATTTTGAAGTATTTGTTTCATTTATTAATTTTATCTTTTTCTTCAATACTAGGATAGTTTATAAGCACAGCTCTGTATTTACCTTTAAATACAAAAAGGCTGCCTGCGGCTGCACCAATAGTGCCAAGATCATTTATCAGCAACTCAATATCTTCAATTTTTCCAGCTCCCCCGATCGCAGTTAAAGGAATTTTCAAGTTCTTTTTAATTTTTGAAATTAACTTGATATCATAACCGTTCATACTCCCATCTCTATCTATTGAATTGATAACAATTTCTCCAGCGCCCAAGTCTTCCATTATTTTTAAAAAACTAAATAAATCTTTTTCTATCCTTTTATTTCCATTATGTGTATATAGCTCATATTTTTCACGAAATAGTTTCTTTTTTACATCAGCAACTACAACTATACTTTGGTTTCCAACAATTGAAGAAGCTTCGGACACAAGATCTGGGTTTTCACATGCAGCTGAGCTTATTGATACCTTTTCAACACCTAATTCAACAATTCTTTTAATTTGTTCAGTATTTTTGACCCCTCCTCCATAGCAAAGAGGCATTCTACACTCATTCGCAAGCTTACTAATAAGTTCATAATTAGGCTCATTTCCATGAACAGATGCGTCTATATCAAGAACCATTATTTCATCAACTTTCTTTTCGTTAAAAATTTTTACAGCATTTATTGGATCACCAACATATTTAGGGTCCTTAAAATTAATTGTTTTTACTAGCCCATTTTTATGAATCAGTAGGCACGGAATAATTCGTGATCTAAGCATGTTCAATATTTGAAAAATTTTTTAATAGTTTTTCGCCCCAATGATGACTTTTTTCAGGATGAAACTGGATACCATAAATATTATTTTTTTTGACAGATGAGGTGAAAGAGCTTCCATAAGTAGTTTTAGTAACAACATCAGAAACATTATTTTCTTTAAAATAATACGAATGCAAAAAATAAAATCTTGAATTTAATTCAAGATCCTGAAAAAGCAGACATTTATTAGCTAACTCTATATCGTTCCATCCCATGTGGGGTAAAACTATATTTTTATCAATTGTAAATTTTTTAACTCTTGCATCAATCCATCCAAGACCATCTCTAACTCCCTCTTCACTTGATTTTGCCATCATTTGCATACCAACACATATACCAATAATAGGTACTTCTTTTTCTAAAACTAATTTATCTAAAGTTTCTCTCATTCCAGATTCATTTAACTTATCCATAGCCCAATCAAATGCCCCAACGCCAGGAAGAACGATCTTAGATGCTTTTTTTAAATCATTGTTATCAGATACTATCTTACAATCGATATTCAATCGTTTATAAATATTTTTAAAAGCAGTTACGTTTCCAAGACCATAGTTAATAATCGATATCATCTTTTTCCTCCAGCTTCAATTGAGAGAAACCTAGAGATCCAAGAGCCAATATCATATATATATTGTTGAGATTTATAGTCCTTATAAGTTTTCTTTGGGGCGTCCATACATTGTTGTAATTCTTTAACAGTCATATCTAACTTTGAAGCTATATATTCAAATTCATGTTTAATATTCTCTTTATCATATGCTGGTTTGCTTAGTTGATTAAGAGCATCTTCTCTTGTCATTTGTCCAGTTACAATTAAACTTGAAAATTGCACTTTGCGTGTATCAAATCCAAATCTTTCTGGTAGCCAGTAACTCTCATAAAACCTTGTAAACCGAGATTCAAAGTGTTTCTGAGGATATCTTTGGTAGCCATAGTTATCAACTAAAAACTGTGTCGCTTTTTCCTTATCATATTCCATATAATCTAATAATCTATGAAGCTTTATACCCTTCACATAGGGTAAATATAGTTTATGCCACATGATATTGGTTATAGGAAAATCAATTAAAGGATTATCTCCAAATTTTTTATGGATATCTTTAAGCTGAATAGAGTCGGACTGAAAGTACATCCACTCCTTTGGATTTCTAATGCATTCAGTTGAATGATTGCCTCCAGTAATTATATTCTTCACTTTATATTTTGAAGCAAATTTATACATGGTTGCAAAAAAGGCATGATCCTGAGGTGTATCAACATGCGGAACACCGCTTTTAAAGAAAGCCCTCTGCAGATCTTTCATTTCTTCCCAATTTATAACCTCGGTGAAAAGATCTAAACCAAGTCCATCAACTAATTTTTCAATATTATTAACAGCTATTTGACTATTCCATCCAGCATCAACATGAAAGACCAATGGCCTTAAGCCCAACTCATTTGCAACAAGATGAAGCAAATAAGAGCTATCTACGCCTCCACTCATACCTAAAATACAGTCAAAATCTTTATCTTTTGAAGAGTTTTTTATATCGTTTACAAGTTTTTGTAATTGACTAGCTCTACCCAATCCAAAATTCCAAGTTGGTTTTATATGCTCATCGAATGTGAGGCAATGGTCACAAATATCCTGATCATTGAATTTGATGATAGCATCAGTAGTATCCATTACACATCTGGTGCATATCTTATAATTTTTCATTAATATTCCCTGTCATTAGTTATTATACTTTGATAACAAATAGCAAGCATCCGGAATTTATTTTGGCATTATCAATGATAGAAATTTCTTTTAAATCATTATTTGCATCAAATATTTTTATATCTTGAATATCTTTAGATTTTAGATGATTTAATAGCTCCTCAAGGTTACTTGGCACGTCATAAATTATATTTGTCCAATCAACAAAGCCTCTTCTTGTAATAATTTTAATAAGATTCTTTACATAATTTATAACAAGATTGAGTCCACTTTTTTGTGCAATTCTTTTTTCGTAATTTTCTCTAACTGTTTCATTATTGATATTTTGAATATCAAAATACAAGATTCCACTTTTTTTAGTAACTCTAATCATTTCGTCAATTGATTTATAAAGGTCTGGGAAATACCAAGTTGATGCAAAACAATAGGTGCAATCAAAATAATTATCTTCAAATTGAATATCCTCTGCATCTCCTTGCAAGCAAGATATAAATTTATTATTTCGTTTACATTCTAGAATTAAATCTTCTGAAATATCAATTCCATGAACAACGTAACCTTTTTTTTGCAATCTATCAGCAAATGGTATTCCGGTTCCAATTCCAACATCAAAAATAGAACTTCCTATTGAAATTGAATTACAAATAAGTTCTATATAATTTTTATGATATCTATTAATATCATATTTATCCCGTGCAGTAATCCAATACTTGCCATAAAACTTGGACATAAACATTTTTCTTTGTTTGCTACTCTGTGATGGCATCTGCAAAGTTTTTAGCTATAGATTTTATTCCTTCTGGAGAAAAATGAATACTATCGACAAAGTATCTTTTTTCTTTAGGAATTTTTTTATAATTATCAACAAATATCAAATTATTCTTTCTTGATAGATTTAAGATTATTTCATTTTCCTGTTTAACAATTTTATGATACGTTCTGTGAAGCTCGCTATCACTTATTTCA
>CETI01027061.1_pt1 | contig 22142 bp, 17 predicted proteins | sample 361441 | NCBI WGS metagenome assembly CETI01 (sample SAMEA2622478, study PRJEB7988) | marine metagenome | biome: marine biome (ENVO:00000447); feature: deep chlorophyll maximum layer (ENVO:xxxxxxxx); material: "saline water (ENVO:00002010), including plankton (ENVO:xxxxxxxx)" | depth 90 m | reverse complement strand
TGGTGGAATTGGTAGACACGCAGGACTTAAAATCCTGTGGACCTTAAAGTCCGTGTGGGTTCAAGTCCCACCCCGGGTACAATTTATTATCTAAAGGATTTAACAACATGTGCTCTCAAAGATTAAAAAATAAAAAAAATGATTTTGGCTGGATAGAGATAATATGTGGCTCGATGTTTTCTGGAAAAACAGAGGAGCTTATTAGAAGAGCTAAAAGAGTGAAGCTAGCAAAACAAAAAATAAAAATATTTAAGCCAAAAGAGGATGTGAGGTTTAAAAAAAAGAAAATTGTTTCTCACAATGAAAATTTTTTAAAATCAAAAATAATAGAAAGACCTTCTGAAATTCTAAAATTTTCTCAAAATGCTCAGGTTGTTGCAATTGATGAGGCTCAATTTTTTAGTAACGAAATTATTGAAGTATGTAACAAGCTAGCAAATGATGGAAAACGAGTAATAGTTGCTGGATTGGATATGGATTATAAGGGTAAACCTTTTGGTCCAATGCCAAATCTAATGGCAATTGCAGAATACGTAACCAAACTTCATGCTATATGTACTAAAACAGGTAAAATGGCAAATTATACAAATAGAAAAGTTGATGATAAAAATCTAATAATGGTTGGAGATAAGGATAAGTATGAAGCATTAAGCAGAGAAGCATTTAATAAGACGAAAAAATAAAAATGAAAAAAATTAAATCTTACGCAGCTGCATCATCAGATTCTTTATTAAAACCATTTGATATAACTAGAAGAGAGTGTAGTGATTATGATGTTTATATTAATATTGAATATTGTGGAGTATGTCATTCTGATATTCATATGGCAAGAAACGAATGGGGAGGATCAACCATTTATCCAATTGTCCCGGGACATGAAATAATTGGAGTTGTAAGCAGTGTTGGACCAATGGTCAAAAAATTCAAAGCTGGAGATGATGTTGGAGTAGGGGTATATGTGGATTCATGTGGTCACTGTCAAAATTGTAAAAATAATTTAGACCATTATTGTGAGAAAGGTATTGTGTTAACTTATAATTCATATGAGTATGGGACCAGAACAATAACTTATGGGGGCTACTCTAAATCTATAGTTGTAAACCAAGATTATATTGTGAAAATTCCACAAGGAATGAATAAGGAAAAATCCGCACCTTTATTATGTGCTGGAATCACAACTTATTCGCCCTTGAAAAACTTTAAAATAGGATCAAATCATAAAGTGGGTATTGCAGGCCTAGGGGGCCTGGGGCATATGGGATTAAAATTTGCCCTTTCTTTTGGAGCTAATGTTACAGTTTTTAGTACTTCTGAAAATAAAAGAGAAGAATCATATTCGTTAGGAGCCCATAGCTTTGTAAATGTAAAGAATAAAGAAGAATCCAAAGAAGCATTGAATTCTTGTCATTTTATTTTAGATACAGTTTCCTCAAATAGAAATATGAGTGAACTATTCTCTTGGTTGAGAACTGATGGAGTAATTATGACAGTTGGTCTTCCTACAGAACCCCACAAGATTTCAGGATTTGACTTAATAGACAAAAGAAAAGGGATTGTAGGCTCATCTATTGGTAGTATTAAAGAGACTCAAGAAATGATCAACTATTGTCATACCAATGATATTTATCCTGAAGTAGAAATAATACCAATAGAAAAAATAAATTTAGCTTTTGATAATACAGTATCTGGAAAAGTACGATATAGGTATGTAATTGATATGTCTTCTTTATGAAAGAGATAAAAAACCAAAAATTATTAAGAAATAAATCTTTTATTAATAATGAGTGGATTAACTCTTATTCAAATAAAAAGTTTTCAGTTTATAATCCACTAGATTTTTCATTATTAAATTCTATTGCCGATTGTGGTGAGGAGGAAACTAAAAAAGCTATTGATTCTGCATACAATGCTTTTGATATTTGGAAAGAGCTGACCATATCTAAAAGATCACAAATAATTAGAAACTGGCACAAATTAATTCTTGAAAATAAAGAAGATCTTGCTAGAATTATAACCTTAGAACAAGGAAAACCATTTAAAGAATCGTTAGGTGAAATTGATTATGGAGCTTCATTTGTAGATTGGTTTTCTGAAGAGGCTAAAAGAATATATGGAGATACAATATCTTCAAATGAATCAGATAAACGGATTATAGTTATAAAACAACCCATTGGAGTAGTAGCAGCGATAACACCTTGGAATTTTCCAATTGCTATGGTAACTCGTAAAGTAGCACCTGCTTTAGCTGTTGGATGCACTGTAGTTTTAAAGCCAGCAGAAGACACCCCCCTTTCGGCTTTGGCTCTTGCCTATTTAGCTGAAAAAGCAGGGTTTCCACCTGGTGTTTTTAATGTTATTACTACTAATAACCCTCAAAATATTGGTGAGATTTTAACCAAATCTCCTAAAATTAAGAAGATATCTTTTACCGGCTCTTCCGAAGTTGGAAAAATTTTAATTAAACAATCTTCTTCTACTGTAAAAAAACTCTCAATGGAACTTGGGGGAAATGCCCCTTTTATAATTTTTGATGATGCTGATATTGATTCAGCTGTTGAAGGAGTTATGCTCTCAAAGTTTAGAAATTCTGGACAAACCTGTATTTGTGCAAATAGAATTTATGTTCAAGAAGGAGTATACAAATTGTTTTTAGAAAAATTTATTTCAAAGGTTAAGAATCAGAAACTCGGATCTGGACTAGACCCTTCTGTTGAAATAGGACCTTTAATAAATAAGAAGGCTACTAATAAAGTATTAAAGATTTTAGATGATGCTTTAAGCAAAGGAGCTAAAATTTTATTAGGAGGAAAAAAACATAGTAAAGGAGATAATTTTATAGAACCTACAATTGTTACTAATATCTCTGATAATATGTTAATATGTTCAGCGGAAATTTTTGGTCCTGTAGCTGCCATTTATTCATTTGATGATGAAAAAGAAATTATTAAAACTGCAAATAATTCTCGGGCTGGTCTTGCTGCATATTTTTATGGGAAAGATAATAGCAAAATTTGGAGAACTGCTGAAGCTTTAGAATATGGTATGGTTGGAGTTAATACCGGATTTATATCAACCAACTTAGCTCCATTTGGCGGTGTAAAAGAGAGTGGATATGGAAGAGAGGGTTCTAAATATGGTATAAATGAGTATATAGTATTAAAATATATTTGTATGAAAATTTAATACATCTTTTTAATTTTTTTTTAAATACAATTGATCTAGTTTAATATGTACCTTACACTCCCTGTTTTATAAATAACATATAGTAAGGTACATTTTTTATTTTGTACCATACATTAGAATTTTTTAAAAAAAATACTATTATTGTATGGTATACATCCACCTTTGTAAGGTACAAACATTAATTTATTCCAAAAATGGACAAAAAATATCTTTTCAAAAGACATAAAACTTGGTGGGTTAAAGTTGCTGTTCCCAGAACCCTTCGTTCTAATTTAGGATTTGATTTAAGAGAATCTTTAAAAACTCAAGACTTAGTTAAAGCTCAAAAGTTAAAGTGGAAAGTAGTTGAAAAGCTTAAAAATAAAATAAAAGATAATAAGAAAGAATCATTAGATAATAGGAAGAAAATAAATGACTTTCTTACTGATGCTCCAATGAAACCAACTGATACAAGTGATCCACAATATTATCATAAAGTTGTTGACTGTCAGTATGCTTGCCCAGCTCATACTCCAGTTCCTGAATATATTAGACAAATTTCTCAAGGAAATTATACAGATGCATATATGATTAATTGGGAGTCAAATGTTTTTCCAGGTATTTTGGGAAGAACATGTGATAGACCATGTGAACCTGCATGTAGAAGAACCAGAACACATGAAAAACCTGTTGCTATATGTAGACTTAAAAGAGTGACATATGATTATAAAGGAAATATTCAAAATCGTTTACCTAAAATACCAAAAAGAAATGGAAAGAAAATTGCTCTTATTGGTGCTGGGCCAGCATCATTAACAGTCGCAAGAGATTTAATAGTTTTAGGTTATCATCTTGTTCTATTCGAAAAAGATCCAAAAGCTGGAGGTTTAATGAGAACAAATATTCCTTCTTTTAGATTGCCATCTAACGTTTTAGATGAAGAAATTGATCAAATTCTAAATATGGGTATTGAAACAAGATTTAACACAGAAATTAAAAGTATGAAATCTCTATTAGAAGAAAATTTTGATGCAGTATTTGTTGGAACAGGTGCGCCAAAAGGAAGAGATCTTCAAATTGAGGGCAGAGAAGAAGCTAAAAAAAACATTCATATAGGAATAGATTGGTTGACTAGTATAGCTTTTGAACATACAACTTCGGTTGGTAAAAAAGTTATTGTGTTAGGAGGTGGTAATACCGCAATGGATTGTTGTAGATCATCATTGAGGTTAGGAGCTAATGATGTGAAAGTTATAGTAAGAAGTCCCTTTGAAGATATGAAAGCTTCTGAGTGGGAAATTGAAGATGCAATGGAAGAAAATATTCCAATTATTGATAATCATGTCCCAAAGAAATTTTTACATAAAAATGGAAAATTAATTGGAATGGAATTCGAAAAAGTAAAACCATCATATGATAAAAAAGGAAAAAGGTCTTTAATTCCTACTGGTGAAGATCCTGTAATAATTAAGTGTGATGATGTTCTTGTAGCTATAGGACAATATAATGCGTACAATTGGATAGAAAGAGATATTGGTATTGAATTTGGTGAATGGGATATGCCCGTTGTTAATAAAAAAACATTTCAATCTACTCATGATAAAATATTTTTTGGAGGAGATGCCGCATGGGGACCTGAAAATATTATTTGGGCAGTAGCACATGGTCATCAAGCAGCAATATCAATAGATAAGCTTTGTAAAGGAGAAGATCTTAGAGATAGGCCTGATCCCATGACTAATTTAGTTAGTCAAAAAATGGGAGTACATGAATGGTCATATGATAATGATATATCTCAACAAAAAAGATTTCTTGTTCCTCACGCAGATCAAAAAATATCACTTAAAAATTTAAAAGTTGAGGTAGAGCTTGGATATGATGAGAAGTTAGCATTTGAAGAAGCTCAAAGGTGTTTAAATTGTGATGTGCAAACTGTGTTTACAGAAAGTAAATGCATTGAATGCGATGCGTGTGTAGATATATGTCCAACTGATACAATCAATTTTGTTACAAATGATAATGAAGAAAATTTAAGAAAAAAATTGAGGGTTCCAGCAACCAATAAAAATCAAGATTTATTAGTTTCAGAAGAACTTCCAACTAAAAGAGTAATGGTTAAGGATGAGGATGTTTGTGTTCATTGCGGCCTATGTGCTGAGCGATGTCCAACAGCAGCATGGGATATGCAAACATTTTTATATGAGGAGTCTCGTACATATAATCACAACACTACTATGGAAATTAAAAATAAAATGCAGCATGAATAAAATTAATTCAGTAAATGAATTTGTAATAAAATTTGCAAATGTAAATGGTTCAGGATCAGCAAGTGCAAATCAAATGTTTGCTAAAGGAGTTTTTAGAATGGGTATTCCTGTTAGTCCAAAAAATATTTTTCCTTCAAACATCCAAGGTCTTCCAACCTGGTTTGAAGTTAGAGTTACGGCTAAAGGATATTTAGGAAGAAGAGAAGGGGTTGATATTTCAGTAGCAATGAACCCGCAATCATACTCTGAAGATATTTCAGAAATAAATGAAGGTGGATATCTAATTTATGATTCTACTTGGAAAAGGGAATTTGCAAGAGATGATATTAACATTATAGGAATACCCCTTACTCAGCTATGTGTAAATGAATTTTCAAATCCTAAATTAAGATTACTTTTTAAAAATATTGTGTATGTTGGCGCATTATCTTATCTGTTGAATATTGATAAAATGGTATATATTAATTTATTATCCGAAAAATTTAGGGGAAAAGAAAAGCTTATAACTCCAAATGTTAAGGCACTTGAAATGGGGTTTAATTATGCTAAGAAAAATTTTAAAGACTTTTGCAAAATAAAAGTTAAAAAAATAAATAAAACTAAAGGTATGATTCTTACAAATGGGAATGAAGCCGCAGGGTTAGGATGCGTTTATGCAGGAGCAACAGTTTGTGCTTGGTATCCTATAACTCCATCCACTTCTGTTGCTGAATCATTTACAAAATATTGTCAAAAATTAAGAATTGAAAAAAAATCTCAAAAAAATAAATTTGCTATAGTTCAAGCTGAGGATGAATTAGCAGCTATAGGTATGGCTATTGGTGCAAATTGGAATGGCTCAAGAGCTTTTACTGCTACAAGTGGTCCAGGAATTTCTTTAATGTCGGAATTTTTAGGCTTAGCATATTTTGCTGAAGTTCCTGTAGTTTTGTTTGATATTCAAAGGGGCGGTCCTTCTACTGGAATGCCTACTAGGACTCAACAATCCGACATCTTGTTGTGTGCCTATGCTTCTCATGGTGACACAAAACATATTATTTTGATTCCTTCTAATCCTACTGAATGTTTTGAGTTTTCAGTTATGGCTTTTGATTTAGCTGATAGATTACAAACCCCTGTAATTATTCTTTCAGATTTAGATATTGGCATGAATGATTTTTCAACAAAAGAATTTGAATGGGATGATAAATATTCTTATGATAGAGGAAAAGTACTATCTAAAGCTGATTTGGATGAAATTGACAGCTTTGGGAGGTATCTCGATGTAGATGGAGACGGGATACCTTATAGAACATATCCAGGCACCCATCCAGAAAAAGGGGCTTTTTTTACAAGAGGGTCTTCTCATGATGAGTATGCTGTCTATACGGAAGATGGTAAAGTAAACGCAAGAAATATGTCAAGAATATTAAAAAAACATGAAACCGCTTCAGAATTAATACCAAAACCTATTATTAAATCTTCAAATAATTCAATAGGAGTAATATATTTTGGTGGGTCTGATTACTCTATGATTGAAGCTTTAGATAATTTATCTAATGAGGGAATTATATTAGATTCAATGAGGATTAGGGGATTTCCTTTTGGGGATGAGGTTAATGATTTTATTCTCAATCATGATTTAATTTTTCTTATTGAACAAAATAGAGACGCACAAATGAAAAAATTAATTCTAGCAGAAATTAATGTTTCACCTGATAAAATGATTTCTATTCTTTGTTTTGATGGAATGCCAATTACTGCAAGTTTTATTAGTAAAGAAATACAAAGTTATTTAGCTGAAAAAAAAGTTCAGGAATTAATTAAAGAGAAATAATATGACTTATATAACTAAACCTGCTAATTATCATCCCAGACTAAAAAAAAACAAATTAGGTTTGACCAGAAGAGATTATGAGGGACCCATTTCAACCCTCTGTGCAGGTTGTGGTCATGATTCTATTAGTGCTGCAATTGTAGAAGCTTGTTTTGAACTAAACATTGCATCCCATCAAGTTGCAAAATTATCTGGGATTGGATGTTCATCTAAGACTCCTGGTTATTTTCTAAAACAATCTCACGGATTCAATTCAGTACACGGAAGAATGCCTTCGATTGCCACAGGAGCAAGCCTTGCCAATCATGAATTAACTTACTTGGGAGTTTCAGGTGATGGAGATACTGCTTCTATTGGAATAGGTCAGTTCGTACATGCTGTTAGAAGACAATTAAATGTTATATATGTAATTGAAAACAATGGGACTTATGGTCTTACAAAGGGACAGTTTTCTGCTACTAATGATTTAGAATCAAAAAGTAAATATGGGGATGATAATTTATTTCCTCCAATAGATTTAGTTGGTATGGCTTTAAATTTAGGAGCAAGTTTTGTAGCTAGAAGTTTTTCAGGGGATAAAGACCAATTGATTCCATTAATGAAAGCAGCTTTTAAGCATAAAGGCTTTGCTCTTTTAGATGTTATATCTCCATGTGTTACTTTTAATAATCATAAAAATTCAACCAAAAGTTATGATTATATAAGAGAACATAATAGTTCCGTTTCTTCTGCAACTGATTTTGTGCCTCTTGAAAATACTATTACCGCAAACTATAAAAAAGGAAAAACTCATAATGTTACACTACATGACGGGTCAATAGTATCTCTTCAAAAGACTTCAAAAAACTATAATCCAGAAAATAAAGTTGAGGCAATTAAAAAACTACAAAAGTCGGATCAGGACGGAAAGGTTTTAACTGGGCTGCTGTATATTGATCCAAAATCAAAAGATTTAAATGAAATATTAAATATTGTGGATAAACCTTTAAATCAGTTGGATAAAAATGATCTGTGTCCTGGAAAATCTGAATTAAAAAAAATCAATTCAAGTTTTAAATAAAAAATTATTTTCCTCCAGCAGGACAGTTTTTTCTTAAAAAATCTGTAAACATTAAAGCTACATGAGGATAAGCGTTTTCTTCTCTAATTCCATGAGATCTATTTGGGTAAGACATGAAATAGAAAACCTTTTTATGTTTTATTAATTCATTTATCAATAATTCAGCATTTTGATAATGAACATTATCATCTGCAGTACCATGCATGTACAATAGGTTTCCTTTAAATTTTTCAACATGGGTTAAAGGAGATCCATCAATGAAATCCTGATAAGTTTCCTCTGGAATCCCCATATATCTTTCTTGATAAATATTATCATATGAAAGTTGATATGCAACTGCAGCAACAGATATTCCAGTATGAAATATTTCAGGGTATTGAAATAGGCAATTTAAAGTTGCAGAACCCCCTCCACTCCATCCGTGAACAGCAACTCTGCTTGTATCAATAAATTCATATTTTTTAAAAACCTCTAAAGCTCCCATTCCCATATCTCTAACATTAACCTTTCCAATTCCCCTATAAATTGCTTTTCTCCAACCTCTTCCTTTTGGGGAAGGTGTCCCTCTTCCATCAAATGATACATAAACATAACCGTCTTCTTGCATGTCTCCATTATATAGTCTATTGTTTCCAACTCCATATCGATCAAGAACTGTTGTTCCTGCTGGTTCACTATAAAAATAAAAAAGAACAGGATATTTTTTTTTAGGATCCATATTTTTTGGTTTAACTATCCATCCATCCATAGTAACATCATCAACAGTTGTAATTTGAAAAAAACTAAGTGCACTATTCCTTTTTAATTTGGGATCGAACTTCTCAGATATACTTTTTTCATTTTTTATTGATTTATGGTTAGGAAGACTTATTAATTGATCCATTGGTTTTGTGAAATAGTTAGAAAACCTATGAAATGCATAATTTCCATTAGGACTTATTTGATAACTGTTAGATCCTTTTAAAGTGTTTGGAGTAACTTTTTTTAAACTTCCATTTCCATTTATATTGGTTTTATATAGAAATCTTTGAGTGGCATTTTCTGGAGAAGCTATAAAATATATAATTTCATTTTTTTCATCTATTCCTAGTGGTTGAATTACATCATATTCTCCGTTTGTTACTAAATATTCTTTTTTTGTTTCAACATTAAAATTATAAATATGAGACCACCCATCTTTTTCCGTTATGTATAGAAAGCTTTTTCCATCATTTAAAAATTTCCAACCTGCTTGATTATTATTTGGCCATGAATTTCTAATGTCTACCCAAGCATCATCTTTTTCTTCCCTTAATAATTTAACAGATCCAGAAGACGCATTTGCTATAAAAATTTTACTATGATTTTGTTTTCTGTTTAATTGTTGAACATATAATTCATCAGATGAAGGGGCCCACATCATTCTCGGCAAATAATTATTATTTGCTGGTCCTGGAATTTTCATCCAAGTAATTTTATTTTCATTGGTTAAATCAATTACTCCAATTTTAGCAGGAGAAGGAAACTCACCAACCTTTGGATATTCGACCGGTATATTGAATGAATAAATTGAATCAGTATTATTTATCATTAAAAAATCTCTAACTTGATTAGCATCAATTTGCCAAAATGCAATTTTTGTTCCATCTTCATTAAACAAAAATCCATCTCTACAATCAAACTCTTCTTCATAAGCCCAATCAAACGTTCCATTAATTAACTTTTTTGTGTTATTTGAACTTGTAATTTTTTTTATACTATTTTTTTCTAAATTTTCAATATATATATTGGCATTAGTACTACTATTTCTAACAGCATTTTTTACTGAATTTTCTTTGCTTACATAAGCTACATTTTTTCCATCTGGAGAGAATTTTGCAAACATTAGGCTTGACTCAGGAAGATTATTTCCGAGTTTTATTAACTTTTTAGTTTTTAAATCAAAAACCCAATAATCTCCTTTTGTTTCATACCTCCAAACTTTTTTTGTATTTGTGAAAATTAAAATTTTTTCACGATCTTTTGAAAAAGAATAATTTTTAATCTCAAGAGATGAGTTATTATTAAGAGAAAGTTCTTTTTTACTTAAAATAATTAAATCTTTTTTTCCTCTTGTACTCTTAAAAATTAGCTCATTATTAATTATTTGATAGTAACCTGTTTCTTTTGGGTTCCACTGAATTGATTGAGATGATAATTCTATATGACAGAATATAAAAATGAATATTATAGTATAAAGTTTATTTTTAATTGATTTCATTTAAAAGTTTATTTTATTAATTATTAATTAAAGTTATTAAATTAATAAATTAGTGATAATATATTTTATTATGACCGAAAATCCTATAGGATTTATATACAACGAGCATGAAAAGAATGCTGACAAGTTCAAAGTTTTTGATCAATTTGTTGATGAAAGCAAAGAAAAAATATCAAAGGCAGCTGATAACTTAATTATTTTACATAAATCAGATAAACTCGATGATAATACTAGATCAACTTTAAAATCTTTAGAAAAAAAATTAAGATTGGTATTTAAGGAAATTGACGGTATAGATAAAGAGGTTGAAGATATAGCTAGAAGGTTTAGAATGAATAAATTATCTTAACTATTATATCTAATTTTTTTCTATACAATATAGAATGTGATCCCATAGTTTAATTCTTTCTTTGAGAGCTTTCTTTGAATAGATAATTACATCATCCCATTTTTTCTTGTTATCACCACATAGGTTGCTAATCATTTTTAAAGCAATAGGCCCATGATCATCTCCATCAAGCTCAATATGCCTTTCGAGATAATATATTAATTTTTTTGCTGAAACATTTTTTTCATTGTTTATGTTTTTAACAATTTGAATGAACATATTCGGAATTAAATCTTCTCTTCCAAATGTAAAAACAGAAGCAATTTTGTGAGGTTCATTAGTTGCAATTGTATCAAAAGTAAATTGCATAAAATTTTTAACTGGTAGTTTAGCATCAATTTCATCTAAACTTTGTGTAATTGATTTTTTTTCTTTTATTTTTTCTAGAAGTAATTCAATTTTATTTGTATTGGCCTTAATTTCTTTCATTGCATCTATATACATTTCATAGTGACTTGAGGGAATATTAGAATTACCAATGTCTGTTTCCTCTTCGAGAACTATTTCATTAATAAATCTTGCTGCATTACTATCTTTTGTTGGAGTCCAAGGAATTTTAAACGTTGTTAAATGCAATTGTAAAGATTTAAGTAGCGACATAAAATCCCACACAGCATAAACATGATTTTCCATAAAAATTTTTAAAGAATCTACATTATTTATTTTTTCATAGACCTTATGTGATACCAATTGTTTCTTTAATGCAGTTAACTCATCTTCAACCTTTATTATATTCATTTTTTATAAAGTAAATTATTTTTATTTTTTTTTAACGGGATTGATTAATTTTGGTTTAAACTAAAACTTATTTTTATGGAATCTAAACAAAACTCTTATTTAATTGATATAATTACAAACAGCCTTTTACTAACATCAATTTTAATTATTTACGGATTGCTAATTTATGTTATTGATATTTCTTTGTATGTTAAATGGTGGTATGGTATATCAGTTCTTATAATATCAGTTTCCTTGCTAATCTATTTTGGAATTAATTACAGAAAATCGATTGGTGGTATTTTATCTTATAAAGATTCCTTTATCTACCTCTATATTCTTTCATTATTTTCTGCTTTATTTCAGTTAATATGGGGAATTGTTTTTTTTCAAATTATCGATCCTGAACTAGGCGATAAATTGAGTCAATTGGTAATTGAAAGTACTGTTTCTATGATGGAGGGTTTTGGTACTGGCGGTGAGGCCATTGACGCTACAATAGAACAATTAGAGGAAGACATACCTCAAAGTTTTACTCCAATTGGACAAATTAAAAATTTTGGTTGGCAGTTTTTGACTGCTGCTATATCATCAGGTATAATAGCAATTTTTGTTAAAAAAAATAAAGAAGTATCAGATAGATTAAATTAGTTTTTGAAGAATTTTTTCAAGTAATTTTATTAGAAGATCAGCATTGGTAATAGAAAAACATAGTGGCGGTTTAATTTTAATTACATTATTATATTTTCCATCAGTTGATACCAAAATAAATTGTTTTTTTAATTCATTTGTTATGAATAAGGCTTTTTTTGTTGCAGGTGTTTCATCAATATTTTTAAATTCAATTCCTATGAAAAGACCCATCCCACGTACTTCATTAATTATATTATATTTATTTTTTAAGATAGTTAGTTTCTCCATCAAATAATTCCCAACAGTTAATGCATTTTTTTGTAGGTTTTCTTCTTCTATTATTTTTAGTACTGACTTTCCAATTTCGCATGAAACAGGATTGCCTCCAAATGAACTAAAAAACTCCATACCATTTTCAAATGACTTGTTGATTTTTTCCGTTGTTATGACTGCTGCCATAGGATGACCGTTTCCAATTGGTTTTCCAAGAATAATAATATCTGGAATAGTATTATGCATTTCATACCCCCAAAAATATTTTCCTAATCTACCAAAGCCTGTTTGAGTTTCATCTGAAATATAAAGACCACCAAGTTTTTTTATTATTGGGTACAATTTTTTTATATAATTTTTGGGTAAAATCACCTGTCCTGCACAGCCAACTATAGGTTCAGCGATAAATGCACATAAAGATTTTTTTTCTTTAATTTTTCCTTTTGCATACTTAATTAGTTTTGAATTGTATTTAAAACCTTGTTTTTTATTTATAGTATTTGGTATTGGTAATTCAATAATGTTTTTTTTCTTTTCATGTCCACCTTTTCCAGAATATTTGTAATGACTAATTTTTATTCCTTGGGAAGTATTGCCATGATACCCTTGTTCTAAAACAGCAATATTTTTATTTTGAGTATGAGTTTTAGCTATTCTTATGGCAAGGTCAGTTGCGGCACTTCCTGAATTAAGAAAAAACACTTTATTGAATTTTTTAGGAAATTTTTTTAATAATAATTTAGAATATTCTGTAAGATTAGGGTATAAATATCTTGTATTTGTATTCAATTTTGCAATTTGTTTCTGAGCTGATCTTGTTATTCTAGGATGTTCATGTCCTACTAAAGGAACATTATTATATGCATCAAGATAGGTGTTTCCATTTGAATCATACATATACTGAAATGCAGCTTTATTTATTTGAATTGGAGATTTATAGCTTAGAGAATAAGCTTTACTTAAGTGTTTTTTTCTTTTTTTAATTAAGTCTAAATTGGAAGGGGGATTTTTTATAGGAATGTTAAGTTCTTTTTTAATTTTGTTTTGAAAAAAAATTGGATTAATTGTTATCCACTTTTTCAATAAATCCACTGCTCCTTTTTTACTTATTGTAATATACTTATCTGTTGGATCTTCTTTTTCGTGAAATGAGGATTTTAAAATTGTTGTACATAACCTTGCTGGAATAAGGTAGTATAATAAATCAATTTCAATTTCTTTTAACTTTACTGATTGATTGTAAGACTTTAAAAATTTAACTATCCATTTTAGTAGATCTTTTTTATCAGAAAGAACATACGACAAAGCAATTGCAACTTCGTTAATCAAATAGGACTTAACCATATCCCCAAAATCTATAATACCTATAATATTGTCTTTATTTACTAATATATTCCAGTCATTTGCATCATTGTGAATTATGGATTCTCTTAAATTATAATTATTAGGAAAAACATTTTCATTAAACTGAAGCAGAAAGTATTCAACTAATTTTTTGCCTTCTACGTCATCTATGTATTTAAGGTATTTTTGATTCCAATTAAGATTTTTTATGTCCCATTCAATTTTTCTTGATTCAATATTTTCATCTTCAAGCTTTAGTAGTTCCTTATTTATTTTACCTAAAATTTTACCAAAATTTGAGAAAAGTTTTTGTGAGTGTTTTGATTCTGACAAAAATTTACCTTCTATAAAAGAAAGAAATCTATATATAGCCTTTTCTTTTTTTATAATTGTCAATTCTTCCTTGTGAATATTTAAAACAATTTGAGGAAAAATATTTTTTATTTTTTTATTTAATAAATGTATTATTTTATTTTCTGATCTAACAAAATTCAAATTTCTTTCACTCAATCTGTATTTTTTTAATATAAATTTTTTATTGTTGGAGATTATTTTATAGTTCAAGCTACCATATCCAATATTCATCTTATCATTAGAATCTATTTGGATTACTTTCGGTGTATTTATTCCATAAAATGTTTTTATAATATTTTTCATTTTAGATTTTTGAATAAATAATAAAGTTCTAAAGCAATTTTATACGAAGTTTCAATGTATTTTTTAGTTTCTTGACTGGTTAAATCAAATTTTTTTGGATCTTTATATGAGAGTAAAATTCTACTTAATGCATTTGGTATAACCGGACAGTTTTTATCTGCATTTGAACATGTCATAATAGTTATAAAATTATCTTTTAAATAAAGCTCATCTATGAGTTTTGAATTCATTGGTATGGAATTATGGTTTTTAGAAAAATTAAAAATGAATTTATTTGATTTTTTTTTTACTTTAAATCCAATTTCCTTTAAAACATTTATTACTCTACTATTAAACTTATCTTTGACTGTGCCAGCTGAAAAAACTTTAATATTTTTTTCAAATACAAAATTAAAAGTATGAGCCCATATTTCAGCTAATTGGCTTCTTCTTGAATTGTGCGTACAAATAAAAATTATTTTAGGATAATTTTTATCAACTGTATATTTATTTATTTCATTAATTATTTTATCAAGAGTTTTTAATCTTTTTTTAGATATAGAATTTTCCTTTAGCTCAAGAATGTATTCTTTTATTCCATCATGAACTTTATTTATTTGATTCACCACTCTTAACTTTTTTTAACAATAAAAATACAATTTAGAAATGAAAAAATGTTTCATTAGCACCCTAATTATTAAGTGATGAAAACTGATTTTAAAAAAATTGATAAAATTTTTTCCGAAATAAGAAAAATTGTTGTTGGTCAAGACTACATGATAGATAGGTTACTTATTGGTTTATTTACTCAAGGCCATATCTTATTAGAAGGTGTTCCTGGTTTAGCAAAAACCTTAACTGTTAAAACATTATCTAAAGTTTTAAAACTTGATTTTAATAGAATTCAGTTTACTCCAGATTTATTGCCATCTGATTTAATTGGAACAATGATATTTAATCAAAAAAATTCAAAATTTGAAGTAAAGAAAGGTCCGGTTTTTTCTAATATAATTTTAGCTGATGAAATTAACCGTTCTCCTGCTAAGGTTCAATCTGCTCTTTTAGAATCTATGCAGGAAAAGCAGGTAACTATCGGAGATACTTCATATAATTTAGATAACCCTTTTCTTGTATTAGCCACACAAAACCCTATAGATCAGGAAGGAACCTACCCTTTACCTGAGGCCCAAAGAGATAGATTTATGATGAAAATTAATGTTAATTATCCCACAAAAGAAGAAGAATTAGAAATAATGAAAAGAATGTCAAACCTAAATTTTAATGATAAAATAAATAGAGTTCTAACAAAAAAAGATATTCTGAAAATTAGAGATCACATAAATAAAGTTTCAATTTCTGATTCATTAGAAAAATATATTATATCAATTGTAAGCGCTACAAGAAATCCTGAAATTATTGGTTTGGAAAATGAATCCGATTATATTAATTATGGAGCTTCCCCAAGAGCTAGTATAAATATGAATTTAGCATCTAAAGCAATTGCCTTTTTTAATGAAAGAGACTATGTTTTGCCTGATGATATAAAGAATGTGGCAGTTGATGTATTGAATCACAGAATCATTTTAAATTATGAAGCTGAAGCGGATGGAATAACAACTACTCAAATTATTAATTCTATTTTAGAAAAGATTGAAATAAATAGCTAATAAAATTATCAAATAAGATCTTTAATTAATTTCTTATAATTATCTAATTCCAAATACATTTTTTCAATAGAGGTTTCAAATATATACTTATTGACTTTATTTTTTTGATATATTTTATAGAGAAACCCTTTATTTTGTTCGAGTAATCTTGGTTGTTGTCTTATTAATCTATTTTGTTTTCTATCAAATTTTTTTATTTTATTTTCAAGTGAAATAATATGATCCTGATAAAATTTTCTTTGTAAAATAATTTTAACTCCTTCAAGTAATACCTTTACACTAACCATTTTTTCTTCATTAATATATTCTTCAGTTGTACTTTCTATAATTGTTTTTTTATTTTCATTTTCAATCAATGTTTTTATATCCAACTCCTTAGAATTTTTTTTTGATTTAATTACATGATAAATTATTTTTTTATCAATATTTACATCACTAAATTTTTTAAAATAACTTAGGCATTCTTTCTTAACTAATTTTTTTGGTAATGAAACTTCCAGTGATAAAGAATTATAATTTTTATCATCAATTATAATTTTTGACTCATTGATTTCAGAAAATAAATTTTGAGCATTTAATTTGTGATTATTTTTAAACAAAAACAATGAACAAATCAAGCAAAATTTTATTAAGATCTTTTTCATGTTATACTTATAAAGTAATTGCAATATTATGAAATCTATTTTAATTTCTGGTGGGACCGGTTTAATAGGTTCTAAACTTCTTGAGTCTTTAAATAGATCAAAATACAAGATTTATGTATTAACTAGAAAAAGATCATTTATTAAAGATGATGTTCATTATATAAACTGGAATCCAGAAAATTTAGAATTAAATTTTTCAGAAATAAAAAACCTATATTCAGTAATTAGTCTTGTGGGTCAATCTATAGATGGTTGGATATGGACGAAATCTTATAAAAAAAAACTATTAAATAGTAGAGTTGACACAACAAAATTATTATTTGAAAAAATTAAAGATCTAAAAATAAAGCCGGAATCATTTATATCTGCTTCGGCTATTGGTTATTATAAGTTAGATACTTTAGAGCCACAAGAAGAAAAAGATTTACCAGGTAAATCATTTTTATCTAAGTTAGTTCAGGAATGGGAAGATGAAATATCAAAATTTAAATCTCTTAAGGTTAGAACTACAATTTTTAGAATTGGTTTAGTATTTTCTAAGAAAGGTGGAATACTTAAAAAATTATATCCTTTATTTAAATTATTTCTTGGTGTTCCTTTGGGTACGGGCAATCAAATTATGAGCTGGATTCATGAAGATGACATGGTCAATTTAATTATTAGAGCACTGGAAGATAAAAGTTTAAAAGGTACTTTTAATGCTGTAGCACCTCAAAGAACTACTAATATAATTTTTACTAAGTCTTTATTAAAAGTTCTAAATAGATTTTCATACCCATCTTTTATTAAAGTACCATCCTTTTTTCTTAAAATTATTTTAGGAGAGCAATCAAAACTCGTTTTAAATGGATTAAATGTTTCATCTAAAAAATTAATTAAAGCAAATTATAAATTTAAATTTCCTGAATTGAAGTCAGCATTAAAATCAATTTATGTTAAAAATTAAATTAAAAAAATAATTGATAATAATTTTACTAAAAGGGTTAAAAATATTTAATAAGCTATTATAATTTTACTTTTATAAAAATAAAATCTGTTTATATGTATATAGTTAAAATTTTTCTTATTGTATTTTCTTATTATTTAATCAGCTGTAAAAGTGATCTAACAAATCAGCAAAATAATGTGCAGAAAAAAGAAGGTTCCCAAAACATCAAAATATATTCTGTTCCTTCATCATTTACTTTTGCTGGAGAACCTATTCCCTTAGATTTGCCAGATGTCAGAGAAAGGTTCGATAAGGAGCTTCATGTAAACTCTTATCTTCATTCATCAACCATTTTATTACTTAAAAGAGCACGAAGATGGTTACCTGAAATATCTGAAATTCTTAAATCAAATGATATCCCTGAAGACTTTAAATATTTACCAGTAATAGAAAGTGGTTTAGAAAATGTAATCTCTTATAAAAGAGCAGTTGGGTTTTGGCAGTTTTTAGCTGCGACCGCAAGAGAAAACGGATTAGTTGTAAATAATGAAATAGATGAAAGGTATGACCCTATAAAATCTACTTATGCTGCAGTTAAATATTTAAAGAAAGCAAATAAAAAATTTGATAATTGGGTATCTTCAGCTGCTTCCTATAATAGAGGTATTAGAGGGATTGAAAATTCAATGAGATCTCAAAAAGTTAATGATTTTTTTAATTTATATCTAAATAATGAAACTACTAGATATATTTATAGAATTCTTGCAATAAAAGCAATTTTTGAAAGTCCATCAAAATACGGATTTAATTTAGACTCATTAGATTACTATTACCCTGAAAAAATTAAGGAATATAAAATTTATAAATCTGTTCCAAATCTAACAAATTGGTCTTTAACCAATGGATCAAATTATAAGGAATTAAAAAGGTATAATCCTTGGTTGAGAAAAAATAGTTTGACTATAAGAAAAAACAAAAGTTACATCATTTACCTTCCTCAATAGATGAATAATTTAAATAGTGATTTTCAAAGATTATCAGAGAAAAAAAATAAAATAGAAATATTAGGAGCTAGAGAAAATAATTTAAAAAACATAAATCTAGTTTTTCCAAAAAATAAATTAATAGTGTTTACTGGCATTTCAGGTAGTGGTAAAAGTTCTTTAGCTTTCGATACTATTTATGCAGAAGGTCAAAGAAGATACATGGAAAGCTTTTCAGCATATGCCCGAACATTTATTGGTAATATGGAAAGACCTAATGTAGATAAAATCAATGGCTTATCGCCTGTAATTTCTATTGAACAAAAAACCACCTCAAAAAACCCAAGATCTACAGTTGGAACGTTAACAGAAATTTATGATTTTTTAAGATTATTATTTGCTAGAATTTCAGATCCTATTTCTTATGTCTCTGGAAAAAAAATGACTAGACAAAATTTTGAAACAATATATTCAATGATAAAAAAAAACTATGATAAAAAATCTATATTTATTTTATCACCTGTTGTTATTGGAAGGAAAGGAAACTATAAGGAATTATTTATTCAAATAATAAAAATGGGATTTACTCAAGTAAGAGTTGATGGAGAAATAGTTAATATATCAAAAAATATGGAGGTGGATAGATATTCTATTCATGATATAGAAATTGTAATTGATAAATTGAAAATTGATAAGTCTAATTATAGTCGACTTGAACACTCAATTAAATTAGCTCTTGATAATGGTAATGATTCATTATATGTTATTAATGAAGATAATTCAATTCATTATTATTCAAAAAAATTAATGGATCCAGAAAGTGGAATTTCTTACGAGGAACCTTCTCCTAATAACTTTTCATTTAATTCACCATATGGTGCTTGTAAAAATTGTAATGGGCTTGGTATTGTTGAAGAAGTAGATCAGGGTGCTTTAATTGAAGATAAGAACTTAAGTATTAGTAGAGGAGGAATAATTCCATTAGGGATGTATCGAGATATCTGGATTTTTAAAAAAATAGAATCAATATTGAAGAGAAATAAATTAGATATTACAACTCCAATAAAAAACATACCTGAAAATGTTTTAAATGAAATTTTTTATGGTAGTAATAATGAAATTGGTGTAAAATCAAAAAAATACCCCGGAACCATATGGAATACAAAATATGAAGGCATTATAAACTTTATGACTAATTATAAAAATAAAGGACCATCAAAATGGAAGTTGTTTATGGAACATTTTTTTGTCGAAAAAAAATGTTCCAATTGCCAAGGCAAAAGACTCAAAAAAGAATCATTGCATTTTCTTATAAATAAAAAAAACATTTTTGAACTTACTGAATTTAGCATTATTAAATTAAATAAATGGTTTGAAAAATTACCTAAGAAATTAAAAAAAGATAAACATCCAATTGCAGCTCCTATATTGAAAGAGATAAATAAAAGAATCAAATTTTTATTAGATGTTGGGTTAGGATATCTAAATTTAAATAGACCTTTAAAGTCTTTATCAGGCGGGGAGGCTCAAAGAATTAGATTAGCTACTCAAATAGGAACTCAATTAATGGATGTTTTGTATATTCTTGATGAACCAAGTATTGGGTTACACCAAAAAGATAATGATAAACTAATCAGCTCTTTAAAATCTTTGAGAGATATAGGTAATACTATAATAGTTGTTGAACATGATAAAGAAATGATGTTGAATTCAGATTATATTGTTGATATTGGTCCTGGACCAGGGGTTGATGGTGGTGAAATTGTAGCTCAAGGTCATCCTAAATTTTTTAAATCGAAAGATACTTTAACAGCAAAATATTTAAATGGATCTAAAATAATTAGTAACAAAAATAAATTAAGAACAAAAACTTTTTTTATTGAACTTAAAGGAGCCTCTGGGTTTAATTTAAAAAATATAAACCTGAAATTTCCGTTATCTTCAATGGTTTGTATAACCGGAGTCTCTGGTAGTGGAAAATCTACTTTAATTAATAAAACTTTAGCTCCTATTTTGAAACAAAAGTTATATAATTCTAGACAAAAGCCTCTTCCATATATTTCTATTTCTGGAGTCGAACATATTGATAAAATAATTGAAGTCGATCAGTCTCCCATAGGAAGAACTCCAAGATCAAATCCGGCAACTTATATTGGTGTTTTTTCCGATATAAGAATTTTATTTTCTAAAATGTTAGAATCTAAAATAAGAGGCTTTAAACCAGGAACCTTTTCATTTAATGTTAAAGGAGGCAGATGTGAAGTTTGTAGGGGTGCAGGAATTAAAATAATTGAAATGGATTTTTTACCTAATGTAAAAATTGAATGTGATTCTTGTTATGGCCAACGATATAATAGAGAAACCCTAGAGGTAAGATTTCAAGGAAAATCAATTTTTGATGTATTAAATATGACTGTCGATGAAGCATGTGTTTTTTTCAAAAAAAATCATAAAATTTTTAAAAAATTAAAATCTTTATTGGATGTTGGTTTAGGATACATTTCATTAGGGCAATATGCTACTACCTTGTCTGGAGGTGAAGCTCAAAGAATAAAGTTAGCTGCACAATTAAGCAAAAAAGATACGGGTAAAACTTTATATTTATTAGATGAACCAACAACCGGATTACATTTTAAGGATATTGAAAATCTATTATTAGTATTAAATGAATTAATTGAAAAAGGCAACTCTGTATTGATAATTGAGCACAATATGGATATTATTAAATCATCAGATTATATAATTGATATAGGTCCAGATGGAGGAGAGAATGGAGGAAATATAGTAGTTCAGGGAGATAGAGAAATTATAATAAAAAATCAAAAAAGCTATACAGGTAAATTTTTAAAAAAAGAATTAATATCAAACAAGTAGTTTTTCTGCAATGTAATCGAGAAGAATTGATCCTTTTTTTGTTGCTTTGATTTTTGTTCTATTTATATATATTAATTTATCATTTATTAATTTATCAATTGTATTTTTTTGATTTTTGAGAATATCATATTTAAGTTGTGTAATTAATTGTTTATTGTCTATACCCCATTTAGTTCTAATTCCAATCATAATTATTTCATTGATTTTCATTTTTTTTGATAGTTTTTCTTCAGTATTTGGAATGATTCTTTTATTTAAAGCGGATATATATTTGTTATTATCTGAAATGTTCCAACTTCTATACTTACCATCAAATGAATGAGCGCTTGGTCCTATTCCAAGATATTTTTTTCTTTTCCAGTATCCAGAATTATGTTTGGATTCATATCCTTTTTTACAAAAGCTAGATGTTTCATATTGAATATATTCTTCTTTTTCAAGTATATTTTTTAATAAATTAAACTGTTTTATTATTTCTATTTCCTTTTCTTTTTTTATTATATTATTTTTC
>CETI01095573.1_pt1 | contig 22362 bp, 17 predicted proteins | sample 361441 | NCBI WGS metagenome assembly CETI01 (sample SAMEA2622478, study PRJEB7988) | marine metagenome | biome: marine biome (ENVO:00000447); feature: deep chlorophyll maximum layer (ENVO:xxxxxxxx); material: "saline water (ENVO:00002010), including plankton (ENVO:xxxxxxxx)" | depth 90 m | reverse complement strand
TGTGGTGGTGATGCCGTTGTTGATGAATGTGGTGTATGTGAAGGTGAGGGTATTACAGATGATACATGTGATTGTGATGGAAATATCTTAGATTGTGCTGGTGAATGTGGTGGTGATGCCGTTGTTGATGAATGTGGTGTATGTGATGGTGAGGGCTTAGACTTTATATGTGAAGATGGTACTTTGGCCTGTGACGAAGAAGCATGTAATAGTTTTAATGGATGTGATTTACCCCTTAATACTTTATATCTAATGGGCAATGAAGTTTTATTTAATTCTTCTGATAATATAGGAGGATTTCAATTTGAAGTTGTAGGTGCTAATATATTGAATGCTTTTGGCGGTTCTTCAGAAGATGCAGGCTTTACTATATCTTCAAGCTCCTCCATAGTGCTAGGTTTTTCTTTTGAAGGTTCTATAATACCTGCTGGCTGTGGAACACTATTAAATTTTGAATTAGATGGAGAAAGTCAGACGCTAGACGGTATAATTGTTTCTGATTCAGTTGGCAACAGTATCAATTTTACTTATTTTAATGGTGATGAAAATTGTCCTAGCGGCAATTATGATTGTAATGGCACCTGTGATGGAGATGCTGAATTGGATGAATGTGGTATTTGCGATGGATTAAATGAATGTTTTGGTTGTACTGATTCCAGTGCTTTGAATTATAGTCCAGAATCAACTATAGATGATGGAACCTGTGAATATTTTAATTTTACTGATATGGTTATAATAAGCGAGATACATTATAATCCGGGATTGAGTATTCAAGGATCTGATGCCGAATATGAGTTTTTAGAATTATATAATAATTCAGATATAACGATTGACTTATTTAGCTGGTCCTTACAAACTACAAACATTAATTATACGTTTTCTGAAAATATTAATTTAGAGCCGGAAGCCTATTTATTACTATCTAGGGATAGTGGCGTATATGATGATGCTATATTTTGGGGATCTGAAAGATTAGAAAATAGTTCCGATTTTATATCCTTATATGATGGTGCAAATCAATTAGTTGACTTTGTAGAATATACAGACTCAGAGCCATGGCCAGCTGCAGCTGATGCTGAAGGCTCGTCATTGGAGCTTGTCGATTTAGCATTAAGCAATGAAGATCCTCTTAACTGGCAGGCTAGTTTCTATATTGGAGGAACTCCTGGTTTAGTTAATTTCATACCGGTTTTTGGCTGTGTTGATGAAAATGCATGTAATTTTGATTCTAATGCCACTATTGACAATGGAAATTGTGAATATCCTTTGGATAACTTCAATTGTGATGGTGAGTGTTTAGTTGATATCGATTGCGAAGGAGTTTGTGGTGGTGATTCACAGGTTGATGAATGCGGTGTATGTAATGGAAGTGGAGAAAATTGCATAGAAGGTTGTACTGATAGTTTTGCAACAAATTTTAACATAAATGCTAATTTGGATGATGAGTCATGTTTTTATGCTGGAGGCAACTATCCATATTGGGATCAAAATTTTGATAGTGTATTTGATAATTTTAATAATTATGAATTTTCAATGTCTATTACATCTTTAGTCTTTTCAGATGATTCAAGTATATTAGTTGAAAATGACATGCTTGCTGCATTTGTAAATGATGAACTAAGAGGTGTATCTCAATCACTGTTAGTGCCTACTGCATTGGGCCACGAACTGTCATTTCAATTATTAATTTACTCCAATTTAGAATTTGAAGATGAAGTTACTTTTAAGTATTATAGTTTTGAGAATGATTTAGTTTATGATTTAAATGAGTCTTTTCCATTTAACACAGATACTTTTCTTGGCGATGTAAACAATCCATTGATCTTTTCTTATGGTATAGATCCAGAGTATTATACCGTTAGTTTAGACAACACTGGCAATTCAGCATTATTTATATTTACAGAAGATGTTTCATTAGACCATGGAGATGAAATAGGAATTTTTGATTTAAATGGAATTATGGAAACTAGCCTTGAGTGTTCAGCGGCTATTGGTGAAACTTTAGTTGGAAGCGGCGTATGGCAAAGCCAACAGCTTGAAATTGTAGCAATAGAGAGTGTTGATTTATGTGAATTAGGTGGTTTTTTATTGGGAGGATTCCAGGAAAATAATGAAATTTTTATTAAAGTCTTTTCTTCCCTAGATCAAACAGAATATTATGCCGTTCCGACCTACACTATTGGAGAAAATAATTGGGGACAACCAATTTATGTTATTAATAATTTAGAACTTATTCCTGAAGCAGAGTTTTTTATTGAATTAGACCCCCTATTGTTAAATTTAATTTCTGTTAATATTGCTAGTCCAAATAGCGAACTAGAGAATATGTTTGGTGATGATATTTTATTAATTTTTGATGATAATTCTAATTTTTATATACCCAATTATGATGTTAATCAGATTGGCGACTATAATTATGCAGAAGGCTATATGATGTTTTCTATTGCTGATGAAGAGGTGGAGATGAATATGACAGGCCAACCCATCAATCATGACCATCCAGTAGTTTTAGAGCCGTACAAAGCAAATATGGTTCCATATTTCCATCAAGAATGCCTGCCTGTGGATTATGCATTTGAATCTATGGTAAATGATTTATTATTAGTTAAAAATGACGAAGGGCAATACTATATTCCAGGATCTAATATTAATACTTTAAATTCTATTTGCCCTGGTAATGCTTATATTGTATTTACTAATATAGATTATGAAATTACATTTCATTATCCCCAAATGATAATGAATAGAACAATTATTAATAATGAGAATGATGTGGTTAACAATGAGTTATTATTATCTTATCATAATATTTATAAAACAGGCCTATCAATGCCAATTATTATTGAAGGTATTGAAGGTGACTATAGTATAGGTGATCATATTGTAGTTTATGCAGACAACAAGAAAGTGGGTGTAGAAGAAATTACTGGAGAATTTCCACTTACTATTTCTGCATGGAAAGGATTTGAACATAGCAGTATTTCTCTACCTGGATATAATTTAGGCGATGTTATTAGTATAAAAATGTTTGATGTTAGTAAATCTCAATATATACCATTAAATCACAATTTGGATTCAGATGTGTTTGAGAATCAGTTTTTGATTACAGGTAATTTATTTGATAATTCAATAAATAACATACCAGAAACCTTTACAGTAGATAGCATATACCCAAATCCTTTTAACCCTTCAACAACCATTACGATTAATGTTAATAATCCTGGAGACTATAAACTGTCTATACATAATTTACGTGGACAAATCATTTATTCTTCAGAAATGTATTATGAAGTTTCTGGTCAATATGCTATTAGTTGGGATGCTGGTAATTATACTTCTGGTATTTATATTGCAACGATTAGTAATAACACAAATATTATTTCTCAAAAAATCACTTTAGTCAAATAGATTCCATTGTAATTAGATCTGAATACTATTAACTTATTATTGTAAATAATAATCAATAATAAGAAGATAAAATTATGAAAATTAAAAATATGAGACAGCCTAATGAAGAAGGACAATGGGGGAAAGTTAAGGCTTTTTTTGATGTTGAAAATTCTGGATTTGAAATGAAAGGTTTCCGTTTAGTTGAAGGTATTAATGGATTATTTGTTAGTATGCCAAGTCGTAAAGGTACAGATGAAAATGGTAACGATAAATGGTTTGATACCATTTGGATTGAGTCTAGGGATGTTAGAGAACAGTTAAACACCTTAGCATTAGCAGAATATAATAATACTGAATCTGCTAATTCTGATATGATGCAATCTAATCAGAATTCAGAGCCCATATCTAACCCAGCAGAAGAAGCTGCTACAGGAGATAATATTAAATCAGATAATATTAATTCTGAATCTAGTACGCCAGCTTTTTCAGATGAGGACATTCCATTTTAAATAAATGAAATTTTTATTTTCGTCATTAGGTAAAAAAATTCAAGTTGCGTTTTCAGGCCTATTATTATGCATCTTCCTTATGATGCATTTGATTAACAATTTAGCACTTTTTGTAGGCCCAGAAGTATTCAATAAAATGGTAGCTACTTTAGAGTCTATTAAGCCCATAATACGTGTAATGGAAGCAGGTTTATTAATTATTCTTCTGATGCATATTGGTAATGCACTACAGCTGACTTTTAAAAACAGGAAAGCATCTAATAGCAAGTCTAGCAACAATCAAACCAGCACACTAAATTCTCGAACTATGGCCGTATCCGGTACGATTGTGTTATTATTTTTTATTATTCATTTAAGATATATATGGTACACTTATCAGGCACACCTATTTATCGATGAAACTGAAACGTATTATGATGTACTTTTAAGAAATGATTGGGGTTATTTAGGGCATACACCAACAGCAGTTTTTTATGTTTTAGCTATTATGTTTATTGCATTTCATATAAAACACGGATTTCAATCTGCTTTAAAAACATTTGGAGTATTAAAGCAATCACGAATAGGGTTATTATATGGCTTATCATTTATTTTTTGGGGATTTATACCAGCCATGTTTATCGTAATAATCATTTCAATACAAGCTGGAATTATTAATTAATTTGCAATTGTATACATTTATTTTTAAATTATGTATACATATGTGTATACATTTAAAGTTTTTATGTAAGCAATTTAGAAATTTGAAATAATAAAATGAAATTAGATAAATTAAAATTAAAATTTGGCTTTGACGACAATGAATTGTCTAGATTTCTAGATAAAAACACCAATATTCCGAAGGGTACTTTTCAGATACGTCAAAGAGGAAACAAACATTATTGGTATTATACTTTAAGTGTTCATTCTACCAATAGGGTTAAATATTTATCACAAGCCTATGAGTCTTCCGGTTCGACACAAAAAACAAGTTTTACGCTAGCACTTAAAAAGCTTGCAGATAAGTTTTCTGGTGTCAGTCAATACAAATTAGATGCAGGCGCACCTGATGGTGAGATATCTCAAAAGTGGATAAAGCATAAATTTAATCTTAAACTTGTTAATCCCGCTAATAAAAGAAAATATAAAGTTATCGTTGTAGGTACTGGTTTAGCCGGTGCTTCTGCTGCAGCCACTATGGCTGAATTAGGATATAGCGTACAAGCATTTTCTTTTCATGAGTCTCCACGAAGAGCACATAGTATTGCAGCTCAGGGAGGAATAAATGCTGCCAAAAACTATCAAAACGATGGAGATAGTATATTCCGTTTATTTTATGATACAATCAAAGGCGGTGATTACAGGGCCAGAGAAGCTAATGTACACAGATTGGCTGAATTAAGCACTAATATTATTGATCAATGTGCTGCCCAAGGAGTTCCTTTTGCTAGAGAATACGGAGGTCATTTATCAAATCGTTCTTTTGGTGGCGCTCAGGTTTCTAGAACTTTTTATGCACGTGGTCAGACAGGGCAACAGTTATTGCTGGGGGCATATTCAGCATTAATTAGACAAATGCATTTAAAGGCTGTTAAATTTTTCCCTAGGCATGAAATGTTAGATATTGTAAAAATAGATGGCCACGCAAAAGGCATTATAACTAGAGAATTAACAACAGGAAAAATTCAATCTTTTGCAGCTGATGCAGTAATTTTAGCAACTGGAGGTTATGGGAATGTCTTTTATTTATCAACCAACGCAATGGCTAGCAATGTTACTGCTGCATGGAGAGCACATAAGCATGGTGCATTATTTGCAAATCCTTGTTTTACACAAATACATCCAACCTGTATTCCTGTAAGTAGCGGACATCAATCTAAATTAACTCTTATGAGCGAAAGCCTTAGAAATGATGGTAGGGTTTGGGTTCCTAAAAAGAAAAATGATGAAAGAAATCCTAACGACATACCTGAAGATGAAAGAGATTATTATTTAGAGCGTTTATATCCATCATTTGGAAATTTAGTACCACGAGATGTTGCGTCTAGACGGGCCAAAGAAATGTGTGATGCGGGCTATGGTGTAGGAGAAACAAAGCTTGCAGTGTATTTAGATTTTAAAAATGCTATTGAACGAGAAGGCGAAGATTGGGTATCAGAGAAATATGGTAATCTATTTGATATGTATCAGCAAATTACAGGACAAAATCCATATAAAACGCCTATGATGATTTATCCTGCAGTACATTATACAATGGGAGGTTTATGGGTTGATTATAATTTAATGAGCAATATACCAGGCTTACATGTTTTAGGCGAGGCTAACTTTTCAGATCATGGAGCTAATAGGTTAGGCGCCAGTGCTTTAATGCAAGGTTTAGCTGATGGATATTTTGTAATTCCATATACAATAGGAAATTATTTAGCAGATCAAAAACCCATAAGAGACAATCATCATGACGCATTTAATTTAAGTATTGAAAAAGCACAGAATCAAATTAATCATATTTTATCCATCAATGGCAATAGAACTGTTGATTCATTGCACAAAGAACTAGGTAAAGTAATGTGGAATTATGTTGGTATGTCTAGATCAGAAGAAGGTTTAAAGAAAGCAATCAAATTAATCAAAAGCATAAAAACAGAATTTTGGAATAATCTTAGAGTCCCGGGTTTAGCTTCAGAGCTGAATATTGAGCTTGAAAAAGCAGGACGTTTAGCCGATTTTATTGAATTGGGTGAATTGATGGCGGTTGATGCATTACAAAGAGAAGAATCATGTGGCGGTCACTTCAGGGAAGAGCATCAGACAGATGACAATGAAGCCAAAAGGAATGACAAAGACTTTAGTTATGTGTCAGCTTGGGAGACAAAAGATGATCAGCATATTTTGCATAAAGAAAAATTGATTTTTGAAGCCGTTCAATTATCTACTAGGAGTTATAAATAATGAAAATTAATTTAAAAATATGGCGTCAAAATTCAACAAAAGAAAGCGGTTCTTTTAAAAAATATGAAGTTGATGGTGTATCAGAAGATATGTCTTTTCTTGAGATGATGGATATGTTAAATAATACTTTGGTTAAAAGCGGCGAAGTTCCTATATCATTTGATCATGATTGCAGAGAAGGAATATGTGGTACTTGTGGTGTTGTAATAAATGGCAGGCCTCATGGACCTTTAAAAGGTGTAACAACTTGCCAATTACATATGAGATCATTTGATGATGGAGATACATTGGTAGTAGAGCCATGGAAAGCTAATAGTTTTACTATAATTAAAGATTTAGTAGTAGACAGAACACCATTTGATAGAATTATGGAAGCGGGAGGATATATTTCTGTAAGGACAGGCGGAGCACCAGATGCTAATGCTATCCCAATACCAAAAGAAAATGCTGATGAAGCATTTGATTCCGCAACTTGCATAGGATGTGGTGCATGCGTTGCATCATGTAAAAACTCTTCTGCGCTGTTATTTGTTAGTGCTAAAATAAATCAGTATGCACAATTACCTCAAGGAAAAGTTGAACATCCTAATAGAGTTAAAAATATGGTTAATCAAATGGACATGGAAGGCTTTGGCAGTTGTACAAATACGGGTGCTTGTGAAGTAACATGCCCTAAAGAGATATCGGTTGACAATATTATCAAGCTGAACAAGGCTTATTTGAAGTATGGAAGATAATTTTTTTGTAATTATTTTAATCTAAATGAAACTGGAATATTCACCCATACTCCAATTCTTTTTCCTTGCTGTTTTGCCGGAATCCATCGAGATTGTTTTACTGCATCTAAAGCCTCTTGATCTAGAGATTCAAATACTCCCTTAACAAGATATATATTCTTAGGAATACCCTTTTTATTAATAAATGCTGCAATAATCACTCTTCCTTCAATACCGGCTTCCTTAGCAAGTTCTGGATATTCAACAAAATCTTCTACTCTGAATCCAGGATAAGCTGCAGGTTCTACTTCTCGTGCAATATATTCAAATTTCATATTTGAATCTGCTTGTGGAGCTTCCCAATCATCAAAGTTTTCCATATCTGTATCATCAATTGTAATATCTTCATCAAAAAATTCATCATCTGATGCTACAGGAATAGAAGGTCTCGGAGGGGGTTCAGGAAGTTTAATTTGTTCAGTTTGAGGAATATCAAATGTTTCGATTTCTTGCTGTATGGTTGTGACAACTTTTTTAGCTTCGCCTAGAAATCTAGGGAAAATATAAAACAATATTGAAATACCTAAAATAACACCTAATGTGACTTCTCGTATTCTAACAGGATAATGCTCTAATAAAGGATCGATTCTCATATTAATTATTTATTTGTGACATTGAAGAATAGCTTAATTTTAATGCCTGCGCTTGTTTTAATTGTGTATGTATATCTGTTAGTGTTTCCATAATGCTATTTTCATCTGCTTTTAGTGAAACCGTTAGTTTCGGATCTCTCGATATTTTCACATACATTACTTCACCTAAGTCTGACATATTAACTAATTTATCATCAACAGAAACTAAACCATCTTTAGTAGACCATATATAAGAAGTATGCCTTTTACTCTCTAGCTTTTCTATATTCTTAGCTCTAGGCAACACTACATCTAATCCCTCAAATTCACGCATTACCGTTGTAACCATAAAGAATATTAATAACATAAATATAATATCAGGCAAAGATGATGTTGATATTTCATTACTACTTTTTGTTTTACGGTTTAATTTCATTTTAATAATTTGGATTTGCTATTGATATTTTAGATGCACCAGCCTGTTTAAGTTGATCTAAAACTTCGATATAAAATTTGTATTTAGTTCTTTTAGTTGTCAAAACAGAAAAAATAATGTTTTCATTACCCTTAATTTTACTAATAGCCTTTCTTTTAATATCTTTTATAGCAGTGGGCTTATCATCAAATAATACTTTACCTTGATCGTTTACCAGTACATTGACAATATTTTTTCTATTGACTTCCATTTCATTGCCTTCTGCAGGTAAAATTAAGCTAATACCTTTATCCATAGAAATGGTAGTAGTAACTAAGAAAAAAACAAGTAATAAAAATGCAATATCGGACATTGAAGAAGAGTTGACTTCTTGCATTTTGGTTCGTCTTGGCTTAGAAAGCATTATTATTTTTTATCTGAATCTGCAATAGCTTGTAAAAGCATAGTAGTACTTTTTTGCATTGCAACAATTTGATTATCAATAATATACATTACAGCATTTTGGAGCAGCTGTAATACAACGGCCACAACAAGCCCAAATGCTGTAGTTAATAATGCAACAGATATACCACCAGCAACAACTGCAGGAGATATATCATTAGCCATTTTAATATCATTAAATGCTTGTATCATACCCCAAACTGTACCAAGGAATCCTAACATAGGAGCAGTGGCTATACATAGTGAAATCCACGTCATATTTTTTTCTAATCCAGCCATTTCAATTGAACCAGATTGCTCTAATGCTTTTTCTGAAGCAGTTTCACCTAAATGTGCTCTATCTAATGCAGTAACACATAAATTGGCCACTGGACCAACAGCATCAGCACATTTACTTTTAGCTGAATTGATGCCACTAGATTTTACAGTATCTGCAATATCACTTGCAAAATCTTCAGTAGTAGCAAGTCCTTTTATTAAGTGGTATAATCTCTCACCCACAAAAACAAAGCCAATAATAAAAATAAATAAAATTGGCCACATGAAACCACCACCATCAATAAATAATTGTACCATTTAAAATCTCCTTTTCTTTAAACCTCTTGAATCAAATTTAAGATTTATTTAACCTTTTTTTAAAACAAAAATTTTATTTAACTAAATCTTTAGCTAAATCAAAGTTATCTAATGCAGATTGAAATGTTTGATCAAGATCTAATTTCATATAGTAACCATAATCTTTTCCCCATAGATTAGATGCAATCTCAGATTGAATTTTATTATCAACAACATTCCAATTTATTAGCACACTATCACGATTATATTCTAATTCTAATTCTTGATTATCCATAATGGATTGATTAATCCAGTCAAAAAATTTATCTTGATTCGATTTAGTTAATTCATCATTTTTATTACTATAAAATTCATAGAAATCATTAAAATTTTTATATTTTTTAAAATCACCTTTAACTTCATTTGCATATTTAAATATTAACCTATTAGAATTGTATAAAATGTTTTGAGTGCTCTTTGTTAAATATATATTATCATCAATAAAAATATCAGGAGTAATACCTCCTCCACCATAAACGGTTCGTCCATTTTTAGTTTTATATTTTATATTTAATGAATCTACTTCATTATTGCTTTCTCTATTTTCTTTCGCTAAATCTAAATAATAATCATCTAATGCATCAAAATCACGTTGTATCAGTCTCCCTGATGGTGTATAGTATTGAGCAATAGTTATTCGAGCAGCTGAACCATCTTCCAACATATATTGTCTTTGGACTAAGCCTTTACCAAAACTAGTTTCTCCTATTACTATTCCTCTATCTAAATCTTGAAGACCTCCCGCTATTATTTCACTTGCACTTGCAGAGGCTCTATTAATCAGAACAATAATAGGAAATGTTCTGTCATAATTACTCTTAGTTGCATAATATACATAATTGGCAGAATTAATTCGACCAGAAGTATATAGTATAGTATCATTAGAATTGATAAAAGAGTCTAATAAGTCTAATGCTTGGTCCATTAGACCTCCCCCATTATTTCTCAAATCCAAGACTAGTTGCGACATGCCAAAAGTCTCTAAAGAATCAATTGCATTATCAATTTCACTAAATGTTTTTTCACCAAATCTATTGACATTAATATATCCAGTTGCATTATCGTATAAAAAAGATGCAAGAACACTATTAATAGGTATTTTATCTCTTATTAATGTTACATCAAAATTATCACTGCCCAATCGCTTAATAGTGACAATTACAGGAGTCCCTTTAGGCCCTCTTAATTTTTTTATTATTTCATCTTGTTTGATTTTATATGCAGACTCACCATCAATTTTTATAATTTTATCACCACTCATTAATCCTGCACGGTCGGATGGAGTGCCTGCAATAGGAGATATAACTGTTATATATCCATCTAGTATTGAGAATTCGATGCCAATTCCTTCAAATTCTCCTTTCATAGATTCATCAATTTTTTCAAATTCTTCATTTGTAATGTATGATGAATGAGGGTCTAATGTTTCTAATAAACCACGTATAGCACCATCCATTAAATTATTCATATCTACTTCTTCTACATAATATCTTTCAACTAATCTAATGACATTTGATAAAATAGAAATTTTTGATAAAAAATTAGAAGTTGATCCTATTAATAGCAGCGCACATATGCTGAATAGAAGTAAATATTTTATTTTTTTTCTCATAAATATATCAGTTTTATATCTATTAATATTAATACAAATATTATTTTAAGTATAATAATATTTACGTAATTTTCATGTTGGGCTAGTAAATAAAATATAGTTTATTTTATATGAACAAAATATCAAAACATATGAATAATATTAAAATTTTTGGAGCAAGAGAGCATAATTTAAAAAATATTAATATTGAATTGCCTAGAAATAAATTAGTTGTCATTACGGGAATATCTGGTTCTGGAAAATCTTCTTTGGCATTTGATACACTGTATGCTGAAGGCCAACGCAGATATGTTGAATCTTTATCAACTTATGCGCGTCAATTTTTAGGTATGATGTCTAAGCCTGATATAGATAATATCGAAGGATTATCTCCTGCTATATCTATAGAACAAAAAACTAAAAGTAAAAATCCCCGCTCAACGGTTGGCACTGTCACTGAAATTTATGATTATTTACGTTTATTATATGCGCGTATAGGTAAGCAAAAGTGCTATAAGTGTTCATCAAACATTTCAAAACAGTCATCTCAGAATATTATTGATAATATCTTAAAATTACCAAATAATTCCAAAATCACAGTTTTTGCACCAATTATTAAATCTCAAAAAGGAGAATTTAAAGCAGTTATACAGAATTTAATGATGCAGGGATTTATAAGAGCACGTATTGATGGAGAGATTATTAAACTAAACGAATCTATTGAACTTAATAAATACGCAAAGCATTCGATTGATATTATAGTAGATAGATTAATTATCAAATCAACAATACAAGATAGATTAACAGCCTCTGTGTCTACTGCACTTCAGCTAGGTAGAGGATTAATCTATATTGATGTCAATAATAAACATGAACAGTTATATAATCAAAATTTGTCATGTGCTAAATGTAATATTTCCTATCAGGAATTAGAGCCTCGATTTTTTTCATTTAATTCACCACAAGGAGCATGTGAATCTTGTGGAGGCTTAGGTGCCGAGATGAAAATAGATATTGATTTATTAGTTCCAGATAAAAAGCAAAGTTTATTAACTGGCTGCCTTTTACCTGTAGGTGAGCAGCCTAAATCTAATTGGATAGGACAAATTATTTCAAATCTATTAAATCAATATAATGTTTCTTATTCAATGCCTTGGTACCAGCTACCTAGGGAATTAAAGCATGTTTTGTTATATGGTACAGGTAAAAAAGACAATCTTAAAATTGATGTTAAATCAAAAAGTTTTAAAGGAGCATATTCCGGGTCCTTTGAAGGAATAATTAAAAATTTAGAGCGTAGATATACTCAAACCAAATCAAATCATGCTAGAGAATGGATAGAAAAATTTATGGCTATTCAACCTTGCTCTACATGCAAAGGAGGGAGATTACAAAAAAAACATTTAGCAGTTTATATTAACGATTTAAATATTTTTAATATTGGACAATTATCTATATCAGATTCAATTAAATTTTTAAATCAATTAAAATTAAACAAGCAACAGACATTAATTGCTAAAGGTATTGTTAAGGAAATAATTGATAGGTTGGTGTTTTTGGAAAACGTAGGACTAGAATATTTAAATCTTAATAGAAGCTCAGCAACATTATCTGGTGGGGAGTCACAAAGAATAAAACTTGCAGCTCAAATTGGATTAAACTTAGTTGGAGTAATGTATATTTTAGATGAGCCTTCAATCGGCCTACATCAACGAGACAATCATCGTTTAATTACCACATTAAAAAATTTAAGAGATATGGGTAATACCGTTATAGTTGTTGAGCACGACGAAGAGACTATGTTGGCAGCAGATTGGATTATAGATATTGGTCCAGGCGCAGGAATACATGGCGGAAAGATTATTGCAGAAGGCGACCCATCATCTATTAAAAAAAATCCTAAATCCATTACTGGATTGTACTTGTCAGAAAAGCAAAAAATTGCTTATTCTTCCAATAGGCGAAAAGGTAATAAAAAACATTTAATACTTAAAAAAGCATCTGGTAATAATTTAAAAAATATCACACTAGAAATTCCCTTGCAGAAATTTATTTGCGTTACAGGTGTATCTGGTTCAGGAAAGTCCACTCTTATCAATCAAACATTATATCCCTATTTAGCTAATAAATATTATGGCAGTACCATTAAACCGCTTGCAAATGAAGGAATTGATGGTTTATTATATATAGATAAAGTAATTGCAATTACTCAATCACCTATTGGAAAAACTCCAAGATCTAACCCGGCTACCTATACAGGATTATTGTCTGATATTAGAGAACTATTTACTAAAGTGCAGGAATCTCAAATTAGAGGTTATAAGCCTGGACGATTTTCATTTAATGTTAAGGGAGGTAGATGTGAAATATGTCAAGGCATGGGATTAGTTAAAGTTGAAATGCATTTTTTAGCAGATATGTTTATCCAATGTGATGATTGTGATGGTAAAAGATTTAACAGAGAAACTTTAGAAATATATTATAATAAAAAAAATATTTATGATGTTCTAGATATGTCAGTAGAAGAAGCTCACCAATTTTTTAAAAATCATATGCGTATTAAGAGAAAACTAGATACGTTATTAAAAGTTGGCTTAGGCTATATCAAACTGGGACAACGGGCTAATACCCTATCTGGAGGTGAATCGCAAAGGATTAAACTATCTAAAGAATTAGGTAAATATCATCGTGGTAGAACATTATATATTTTGGATGAACCTACTACAGGTTTACATTTTCAAGATATTAAATTGTTATTGGAAGTTTTACATGATTTAACAGACAAGGGTAATACGGTCATTGTCATAGAGCATAATTTAGATGTTGTAAAAACAGCTGATTGGATAATAGATATAGGTCCTAATGGAGGAGCATTAGGGGGTCAAATTATAGCAGAGGGCACTCCCGAGGAATTAATTAAAGTAAAAAAATCGTATACCGGAAAATATTTAAAAAGTGTTTTAAGATAAAATGAATACTAATTGGAAAAATAAAAAAATGACTCAGCAGCCCCAATGGCCAGATATAAATCAATTTAATCAGATTATTGGAACTATCAAAGAATACCCTAATTTAGTATCTGTTGAAGAAATCTTGAATTTAAAAACTCAGCTTGCAAATGCTGCACAGGGAAATGGCTTTATTTTACAAGGGGGAGATTGTGCTGAAACTTTTTCAGAATTTAGTAACGACATGATACAAAATAAATTAAAAGTTTTATTACAAATGTCAGCAATCATACAATATATAACAAAAACTAATGTAATAAAGATAGGAAGAATTGCAGGTCAGTTTTTTAAACCAAGAAGCTCTGAATTTGAAATTAGAGATAATATTAAATTACCAGTTTATAGAGGTGATGCCATTAATAGTATCACATTTTCTAAGGAAGAAAGAATGCCTAATCCTAAAAGATTGCTACAAGCCTATCATCAATCATCTGCAATTATGAATTTGATTAGAAATTTAACTATGGGGGGGTTTACAAATTTTACAAATATTAATTCATGGCATTTATCATTGCATGAAAAATCTAAATACGTAAAAAAATATAATGTAATAGCTAAGCAAATTAATGAAATGATTACATTTGCGAATGTTTCAAAAGATTTTTTATCATCTAATATGAATCATAATACAGTATATACATCACACGAATCATTGCTTTTAGATTATGAAGTGGCATTTCAAAAAATATATAATAAAAAAAACTACATTTGCTCTGCTCACATGCTTTGGGTTGGAGATAGAACAAGATTTTTAGATTCTGCACATATTGATTTTGCATCTCAAATAGCTAACCCTATAGGGATTAAAATTGGTCCGGAAGTATCGGTGGGTGATATTGTAAAATTATGTAAAAAAATTAATCCCAATAATCAATATGGAAAAATTTCATTAATTATTCGATTAGGCATAAATTATATAGCTGATATTTTACCTCAATTAATTAATGAGGTAATCAAGAATGAGATTCATGTATTATGGCTTTGTGATCCTATGCATGGCAATACTATAACAGCTAAAGCAGGATTAAAAACTAGAAATTTTGATACAATTAAATCTGAAATTGAATATTTTTTTAATATTCATCATCAGCATAATACTATTCCTGGCGGAGTTCATTTTGAACTAACTGGTGATAATGTTACTGAATGCATAGGAGGTATTAACAATATACAGGATATTGATTTAGAAAATCATTATCAAACAGCCTGTGATCCAAGGCTTAATAATGAACAAAGTTTAGAAATGGGATTTTTAATTGCTGAATTATTACAAAAAAGGAGAATTAATAAGTGAGTACAGTAAAAATTAGTGGATATGGAGACAATTTACAGATAAATGGTACAAGATTAGGAGATTTGTCACCTAAAGATCATGAAAATATAGAATTATCAAAAGGTGGACAAAATTACAGTCCTTTAGAAGATGTAGTTGTTTCACATGTCAAAGACACCTCTACATTGATTTGTAGAAAGCCATCAGAAAATGATGTCTCTAATTATATTGAAGAAGAATTATTAGATGGTTTATGTTGTTATTCTGCAGTTAATCAAGGACAGCTGAATCAAACTATTGTTGATGCTGTTGTTCATCATTTAACAGAAGAAAAAATTCCAACTGTACCTAGATCTATTAGGCATAAATATATGAGTGGATTTTTATTAGCAGCTTCTGCTTTTACAGAAATGGATAGAATAGTTCCTAAGGTAGCTGGTGTTGAATCTTGGGAATTAACATTTAAATTATGTAGAAGATGGGGTTATGAAGTAAAAAAAATACCTGAAAATCAATGTATTATAGTTGGAGCAAAAGGTAATTTCCATGGTAGATCAATGGCAGCTACATCAATGTCAGATGACCCAGATACGTTAAATAATTTTGGTCCATTTTTACCTGGAATTGAATTGGTTCCATTTAATGATTTTGATGCATTAAAAACATTATTTGAGGAAAAGGGAGAATATATTGCAGCATTTTCGGTTGAACCTATTCAAGGTGAAGGTGGCGTTATTCTTCCAGATGATGATTATTGGCCGAAGGTTGAAAAGCTATGCAAAGATCATAATATCCTATTAGCTTTTGATGAGGTTCAAACAGGTTTTGGTCGTACTGGAGAAAACTTTGCTCATCAAATTTATAATGTTAAGCCTGATATTATGGGCTGTGGTAAAGCTGCAGGAGGAGGAATTTTACCTGTATCATTTGTTGCAGGTAGAGATGATGTAGTTGGTGTGTTAACTCCGGGTTCAGAAGGTTCAACATTTGGTGGATATCCACTAGCTTCTGTTGTTGGAATTTATGCAATTAAAACTTTAATTGATGAAAACTTAGCTGATAATGCAAAAATTAGAGGTGCACAATTAATGAGCGGTCTAAATGATATTAAATCTCTTTTTCCAGATAAAATTAAGGAAGTTAGAGGAAAGGGTTTATTAACAGCATTTGAGATGCATAATGCAAAACATTTAGATGGACATAAAGTGTCATTAGGCTTATTAGATAAAGGCATTTATGCAAAAGAGACACATCATAGTACGGTTAGATTAGCTCCAGCGTTAACTATCAATGAAAGACAAATTAATATATTGTTAGATAAAATTGGAGAAGTAATAAAAGATATTTAATAGTTATCTGATTTTTATTAAACTATAGTAATTAAAAATTTACTTTTATAATGCACAAAATAATTTATTTATTAATTCCGTTATTTTTGATTTCATGTAAATCAGATGCACATATGGCTATGGAAAGAGGGATACAGTTATATGATTGGAATAAGTTAGATGAAGCAATTGTTGAATTTAATAAAGTACAATATTTATTAGATTATAAAGATGGCGACTCATTAGAGTCAGTTGAGCTTTTGGCTCAAGCCCATTTTAATTTAGGTATAACATATGCTAAAATGAATTTATATAATCAAGCAGAGCAGGAAATTTTAACTGCATTATCATTAATTCCTAATGCTGAGTATAGAGAGGTTTTAGAATTAGTTCGTCAAAAATTAGTTTCCAAATAACTTTATCCAGTTATATCTTCGCCACCATCAACCCGAATTATGTTTCCCGTCATCCAGCTAGATTCATATGATGCGAGTAATTTTACTACTTCCGCAACATCTTCTGGTTTAGTAAGTCGTTTGTGTGGGTTTGATTGTAGGGCATTGTTAATCATATGTTCAGATCCTGGAATTTTTTGAAGAGCTGGGGTATCTGTAACTCCTGCCTGAATTGCATTGACAGCTATATTGGCTGGAGCCAATTCAATGCTTAGTTGTCTACAAACTGATTCAATACCAGCTTTAGCTAAACTTACAGCACCGTAATTATTCCAATTTTTTCTTCCACCAGCACTTGTCATGGCTAGTATATGGCTACCAGATTTTAATAAATTATTTTTATATAACCCTTGTGACCAATATATTAAATTGTTACACATAACATCTAAAGTCATTTCTATATTTTTTTTATTTAATGATTTTTCATTTTCAGATATCATGCTTTTTAGAGTTCCAAATGCTACTGAATGGATAAGCATTTTTACTCTAATATTATTTTGTTTTTTTAATTCTTGAATAATCTCTTCAATTTTATCTTCATTGGCAGCATTTGCTTTTTTATAAATAATATTTACTTTGTGTTTAGATAATTCTTTAATGATTTCATCTACTTGAGATTGTTTTTTTCGCATATATAATCCATATATGTTAATGCCTTTTTCAGCTAATGCTTTAGCGCAAGCTAATCCTATGCCACTGGAAGCTCCTAGTATTAATGCCCAATTATTCATATTATAATCCTTTTATAATTCAAAATAAAATTCTTATTATAAAATACTGATTATTCATGATATAATTCAAATATTAGTAACTAATTAATTAAATAATATGAAAGTTGGAATTATAGGTCTTCCTAATGTTGGAAAGTCAACTATTTTTAATGCATTAACATCATCAGATATTCCTGCAAATAATTATCCTTTTTGTACTATAGAACCGAATGTTGGTATAGTGCCTGTTCCCGATGTTAGGTTATCAGAAATTAATACGTATATTAAATCAGATAATGTAGTACCTACAGTGATAGAATTTGTTGATATTGCAGGACTGGTTAAGGGAGCAAGTAAAGGTGAAGGACTTGGCAACAAATTTTTATCTCATATTAGAAATGTAGATGCTATAATACATGTTGTTAGAGGTTTTGATAATGACGATATTACGCATGTAGAGGGTAATATTAATCCATTAAGGGATATACAAATTATTGAAACTGAATTACTGCTTAAAGATTTAGAAAAATTAAATAATAGACTAGCAAAAATTCAAAAAATTAGTAAATCTGGAGATAAGCATGCATTACAGGAAGTAGGACTATTAGAACATGCAATTTCTAAATTAAACGATGGAAAATTATTAAATGATTTTTCGGGTAGTGAATCTGATAATACTATTATTAAATCATGGTTTTTATTAACAGGAAAGCCGATTATTTATTTATGTAATATAGATGAAAAAAATTTACAGGATGGCACACAATCTAAATATTATAATGAATTAAAGATATATGCTGAAAACCACAATATTGATTGCTTGCAATTGTGTGGAAATATTGAGATGGAAATTTCTAAAATAGATGATTTAAATGATAAAAAAGAATTTTTAGCAATTTATAATTTAGATGAACCAGGTCTGAATAAATTAATTTCATTAGCTTATAGTAAATTAGGTCTAATTACATTTTTTACTGCAGGCGTTAAAGAAGTAAGGGCATGGACAACTTTTAAAAATTCATTAGCTCCACAAGCAGCCGGTGTTATACATTCAGATTTTGAGAGAGGTTTTATAAAAGCTGATATCTATCATATAGATGATTTAAAAAAATATGAAACTGAATTAGCATTAAAAGAAAATGGTAAAATTCGGCAAGAAGGAAAAGATTATATTATACAAGATGGAGATATTATTTTTTTTAAATTTAATGTTTAATATTTTATAAAATGACAATTGATCAAATCGCCATATCTTTAATTCTATTACTTACTTTTATACTTTTTATATATGGAAAGTGGAGATATGACATTGTTGCATTAATATCTTTATTTGTTCTTGCTTTTACTGATAAAATTTTAGGTGAAGAAAATTCTGATTTAGTGATTAATATGAATGAAATTTTTAAAGGGTTTTCTCATCCTGCAGTCATTACAGTAGCAGCAGTTTTAATCATAAGTCAAGCAATGAAAAATTCAGGTGTTGTAGATTTATTAGCCCTTCACATTAAGCCATTTACTACAAAACAAGAAATTCATATATCAAGTATGAGTGGAATTATTGCTATTCTCTCTGGATTTATGAATAATGTAGGTGCTCTTGCTTTAATGCTACCCGTTGCTTTAAAAACAGCATGGGAACAAAAAAGATCTCCACGTATACTTTTAATGCCGATAGCTTTTGCAAGTATTTTAGGTGGCATGATTACGATGATTGGTACACCTCCCAATATTATTATTTCAAATTTAAGGCAAGAACAGCAAGAGTTAATTCTATCTCAAATTCATCATAATCCTAAAATTAATGATTATGTGATGCAACATTTTGGAACAAATTTTGAATCATCTCCATTTAAATTATTTGATTTTACTCCAGTAGGAGGAATTATAGCTATTTTAGGAGTTCTGTTTATAGCTTTATTTGGATGGAGGATGATACCCAGAAATTCACAAAAAAAAACTATTTCACAATCTTTATTTTCAATTGATCAATATGTTACAGAAATATCAATAGCTGAAAATTCTAAATTAATCGGTTTATCTGTTCATGAAGCCAATAAGATAACAGGTGATAAATTAACAATTTTTAAAAAAATCAATAAAAAAAATACAGCAGAAAATGTTGATTTAAACTTTATTATTAATGAGTCAGATGCTTTTCTTGTTATGTCTGATCCTTCAGATTTAAAAGATATTATGGATGAATATAGATTAACTCTAAGTAAAGAAATACAGAATAGGATTCAACAATTAAAAATAGAAAACTCTACTTTCATAGAGGTGGTAGTAAGTCCTGAATCTCCACTAATTGGAAAAACAAGAACATATTTAAGAAGGCGCTCTTCGAATCGTGTAACATTAATGGCTGTAGCGCGACAAAATAAACCTATTCATAAACGTTTGGGAAATATTACTTTTTGTATAGGTGATGTATTATTAATGCAGAGCGATGAAGATAGTCTATCTAATATTATTACAACATTAGAATTATTACCTTTAGCTAAGAGAGACATTAATGTTGGGAGTATTTCAAAAGCTACCTTCAGTACAATAATTTTTTTAGGAGCAATCGGTTTAAGTATATTTAATATTTTTCCAACAACCATATCCTTTATTTTAGCAATTTTAATATATATATTTTCCGGGTTACTTCCATTAAAAAATATTTATAAAAGTATTGACTGGCCTGTGATTGTTCTACTAGGATCTATGATCCCTCTTAGCGATGCATTGCAAAATACAGGAACAACTGATTTAATTGCAAATCAAGTTATTTATTTGATTCAAGGTATGCCCCCTTGGTTTATTATTGGATTAATAATGACTATCACAATGTGCTTATCAGATATTATCAATAATGCTGCAACTGCACTTATTATGGGTCCAATTAGTGTAAGTATAGCCGTATCTTTAGGGTTCAGTATAGATCCATTTTTAATGTCTGTAGCAATTGGGGCATCATGTGCTTTTTTAACACCAATTGGACATCAATGTAATGCTCTAATTTTAGGACCTGGAGGTTATCGTTTTGGTGATTATTGGAAGCTAGGACTTCCTCTAGAAATTATTATTGTAACAGTAGGAACACCCTTAATAATTTATTTTTGGCCGTTATAATTTTTTAAAAATATTTCTATATCTGTATATGAATTTGCAATTCTTATATTATCGCTAATTTTTTTTATTTGGTCCTCAGTTAAAGATGTGGTTAGGCCAAAAACAATTGCGTTTGATTTAATGCCAGATAAAAGTCCAGTTTTAGAATCTTCAATTATAAGTGTTTGATTTGGATTTAAAGATAGAAATTCCATTGCTTGTAAATATGGCATTGGTGATGGTTTGGGTTCTTTAGCCTCAGTGCTAGTTAGAACATAAGAAAAATAATCATCTATGTTTATAAAGGTTTGAATTTTTTTAAATGTAAGTCTAGTTGTATTAGTCACTAATCCAATTTTCAAGTTTGTATCTTTAATTGAAGCATTATAGAAATCTTTAAAACCAGCAATAAAATCAATATTTTGTTCCATAATCTCATGTAGATATGTTCTTAATTTTAATCGAATTACTGCTATATCATCAATAATATTAAACTTTTTCATAAACTTTGGATAAAAGTCTTTATATGACATACCCTTAAACTGAGATAATTCATTAATAGAGCCTTTAATATTGTATTCATTTAGTAATAATAACTGGGCTTCATCAAATAATCCTTCAGAATCTAGAACTGTACCATCCATATCAAACAATATACCTTTAATGTTATTCATCTAAATTATTTTTTCTCTATTTATTTTAGTTTCGATTTAACCTATTTTACCATAAGTAGAATAATACTTGAAGTCTGTTGAGGAAGGAGCTCACAATCTATTATTGTAATTATTTTCTAATTACCATTAATCCGCAATTTAAATGCTTATAATTCATATTTTGTAAATTAGAGTTTTCTCCATTTAATGCTACTCCTTGAGTCTCGATTCTTTTTTTAAATAACGCTTCAAATTGTTTAAGTTGTAAAACTCTTCTCTTCTCCGATGTTATTTTTTGTCTATATTTTTTTGAAATGAGGTATTTAATTGTATTGACTTTTTTAGCATATAAATCGAACGTTATAATCAAAATTCCACCTTTTTTTAATTGCATCAATAAGTTATTAAATATATCTATGTGATCATGATTTACTTCTTCTAAAGTAGAAACATTAATTAAAATATCATATTTTTCAATTTCATCTTCATTTGGACGTTTTGTAATATCATAAATAAATGTGTTTTTTAATTGTGATTTTATTATATCTGAATGATATATATTTTTAAATAATTCATCTAATTTA
>CETI01199945.1_pt1 | contig 22693 bp, 18 predicted proteins | sample 361441 | NCBI WGS metagenome assembly CETI01 (sample SAMEA2622478, study PRJEB7988) | marine metagenome | biome: marine biome (ENVO:00000447); feature: deep chlorophyll maximum layer (ENVO:xxxxxxxx); material: "saline water (ENVO:00002010), including plankton (ENVO:xxxxxxxx)" | depth 90 m | reverse complement strand
AATTTTTTCGAAATCCATCAATCATTAAAAAATATAATTAAATTTTATTTGAAATATCTTAAATCACTTTTGTAAATCATTAAGATTTATAACTTGATTAAATTTTTTTGATAAAGCAACATTATGTGAAACAACTATTAAAGTTTTGTTTTTAAAATAATTTATTAATTTTTCAAAAATTTCTTCTTCTGATTTTTCATCTAGAGCATTCGTTGCTTCATCAAAAATTAAAACATTTTTATTAGCATAAATTGCTCTTGCAATAATTATTCTCTGCCTTTGACCACCAGAAATTCTTTTCCCACTCTCACCAATATTTTTTTCTTTATCTAGTTTTCCTTGCTCAATAAATTTTTCTAGTCCTGAGATATTTAAGGATTCTTTTAATTTTACTTGATCAATTATTTCATTATTTAATACGATGTTTGCTTCAATCGTATCATCAAACAAGTGTGGATTTTGAGATAAATAGAAAATTTTTTCAAACCAGCTTAGAACAACATTTTCATTTAGCAATCTATTATCAATTAAAACTTCTCCTTTTGTTAAATTAGTAAGCCCTGACAAAATATTAAGTAAAGAAGTTTTGCCTTTACCAGAATCACCTTCAATAAAAACGGAATCGCCTTTTTTTATATTTAAATTCAAATTTTCAAATATATTTACTTTCGAATTCTTGTACTTATAAAATCCATTTTTGATTTCTATATTTTTATCAAAAGATATACTTTCTTCTGAAAATTTTTCTTGTCCAAATTTTTCTATTTCAAAAATTTTCAATACATCAACTGCAGAATTTTTTGTAAATTTAATTTTTACGTAATTTGAGTAAATAATCTGCGATTGAGATAATATTTTTTGAAATGCAAAAATTATTGCCCCAAATAAAGCAATAGAATTCTCTACGGGTATATCTTTTTCACTAAATAGATACATAACAATTGAAAGTGATGAGATTCCAAAGAATACAATTATATTTCCAGGTATATTCGCTACTAGAGTATTTTTTAAAATTGACTTCATAAATCTCAAATTTGAATTTATAAATTGTCTTAAAAAATAACTATGTAAGCGACCTATAATTATTTGCTTTATATTAAAAAAGGTTTCGTTAACTATTTTTAATCTATTTTCAATTTCAAAGTTATATTTTGCACTTATTTTCTCATTAAATTTTTTAGTAATTATAGTTATGCAAAAATATAAAAGACCAATCAACAAAAATAAAATCAGTAAAATTTTAAAGCTTATGGTAAGTGTAAAAATTAATATTGAGAATAACAAAATTATACCAACAACTATTTGTAAAAAATGCTCTACAAATGCATGAGTATTAGAGGATTTTTCTAAATTACTTGTAAATCTGCTAGAATGTGAGTCTAAAAAATAATCATAATTTTGGAATATTGTTATTTTATGTGTTTTTGTAATTATACTATGACCAACTCTTGTCCCAACATAATTTGTAAAAATATTTAATGCTATTTTAATTATTATAGAAATAAAAATAATTATTATAAAGGTGATTGTAAAAAAAAGTTTTTCATTTTTTATATTCAGAAAATCTAAATAATTAAAATTAATTAAGTATGAAGATTTTTCAGTGGAATTAAATAATAATTCTAATAGTGGTAATAAGCTTGCTATAGATATAATTTCAAAAAAAGATGAAGTTAAAGTGGCTGGTACTAAAAAAAAAAGAAATATTTTTTCTTTTTTATTTATATTTTTGATAATTCTTTTAAACATATTTAATATACTAAAATTATCTAACATCTAATTTTCAAGAAATGTTTTTATTTTATTTATCATAAATTTTGCATCTTTAATTTGAATTGAGGGGTGCAATGGTATTCTAACTATTTTTTTGTATATTTTTTCTGTAATTGGAAGTTTAGTTTTTTTTATAATTTGGTTAGAGAAACTAGAAAGATGAAGCGGTATATAATGAAAAGAGGCATAAATTGAATTTTTAATTAAGTGATTTCTAAAATCATAAGCATCTTTATTTTCTTTAAATATTAACATAAATAGATGAAAACATTGCCTTATTTTTTTATCTGATACATTATATATTTGAAACTTTTTTGAGTTAATTTTCGTTAATTCTTTATAATAAAAATTCCATAATTTTTCTCTTTTTGTTTGCAAATGTTTAATTCTTAATAATTGTCCATATAGCAAAGCACTGGATAATTCTGTTGCCCTATATTCTGATCCTATGTTTTTCCAGCTATAATAATTTTTGTTTGAAAATGAAGTGGTATTTTTTTTATTTTTATAATTTATTAGGCGTTTTCTATCTGTGCCTTTGTCTAATATTATATCAGCTTCTTTAATAAATTTTTTATTATTAATTACTAAAGCTCCACATTGAGCTCCAACTAAATTTTTAGTTGTATGAAAACTAAATGCTGAGATATCACCAAAAGTTCCTAGGTATTTATTTTTATATTTTGTCATAAACGCATGCGCGGCATCTTCAACAAGGGGTAGATTATATTTTTTTTTAATTTTAATTAATTTTTCAATGTTTGCGCAAAAACCTCCATAATGAACTACAAAAATAGCTTTTGTTCTTTTATTTATTTTTTTTTCAAGATCCTCTAGATTTATATTTAAATTATGTTCATCTACATCTACAAAAACTGGTTTTGCTCCTCTCATGACAAAAGCATTTGCTGTAGATGTGAAAGTGAATGAAGGAACCAAAACTTCATCTTTTGGTTTCAATTTGAGTAATATCGCTGCTATTTCTAAAGCACTACTACAACTTTGAGTTACAGCAACATAATTAGATTTTATCATATTCTTTATCTTTTTTTCAACCATGTCTTGAAAAATACCATCTACAAGTTTTTTTGAATTAAGAACTTTTAAAATTAATTTTTTTTCTATTTTAGATAAATTTGGCTGACTCAATTCAATCATTTAATCATCTCAATTTTTATTAAATCCTCAGAAATTTCACTTACTTTTAATTTTGATTTAACATTCTTTACTCTCAAATCTATTTTTCTTAGATATTTTGTAGCTTCTTTTTTTGTTATACCATTTGGTATTTTAGAAGTTAAATAAAATTTATCTACATTTCTTTTTAAGATTTTTGAAATAACTAATAAAAAATAAATCATCCTTTTTAATTCTTTGAAATAAAATAAAAAATATTCTCTAATTGTTGTTTTGTTTTGTTTAAAAATGTAATTATTTTCTTTTTTAATATTAAATTTATCAATAATATCTAAAATTTTCTCACAACTAGTTTTACTATTGTATAAATTTAAATCTTTTTTTACTAAATTTAAATTGTTATTTTTTTTTATTTTGATCCACTTAAAAAAATCACTTACATTAAAAATCTTATAGCTTATATCAAATGGTTTTCTTTTTAAAAAAGGACTATATCTAGATGAAAAATTTAATTTAACATATGCTATAGATTTTTTTAAGACGTAAGATTGAAGAGAAGTTGAACACCCTCTATGTAAAACACCTTTTGATGCCATTATCCATGGTTGTGGATCATCTATAGGAGGTAAATAAATTAAATTTTTATAACCTTTAATTCTCTTTTTCCATTCTTTAACATTTTCAGCTGGATGCCCTCTGATCAGAATTTTTATTTTAGGATTTTTTGAACAAATTTTTTTAAAAAAATTTATTAATAAATTAAATTCTTCCACTGCATTTTTTGCTTTAGCTATTGAAAAGTTTTTCCATTCTTCAATATCTTTTTTATTTCCACCCCATGGATTATATTCTAAGGCATACTCTCTATAATTTTTTGTAATAAAACCCAGATCAGACATAAATAAATAAAATTTTCCATGTTTGCCTTTAATCTTTTTTACGTCATTATCGTATATTTTTGAAAATTTTTTTTGAAACAAATCTACTCTAGGCCAACCTATACCGTAAACATTTTTTGCTTTTATAGTTTTTGCTACAATTTTTGCTATTTTTTTATTAACATAAAAGTATGCATCTATATATTTTTTAGTTTCAGGAAAAAAAGCTTTTGCGCTTTTATAGTATCTTTCTTCATTTAAACCTGCCGTCATTTCTTCATCTAAAACGATGTGTTTATCAATTTTTTTACTTATTTTTTTTGTTCTTACTATTTGTAAACCTGCTTTATAAAAGAAAATTCCACCCTTTTCTTTTTTATCATTTATTAAATCAATTATTTTTTCTCTAGAACCTAAATAAATTCTATAACCTCTTAGTGAAGCGTAGTATGAAAAAAGTAATTTTGCTACTATTTCTCTTACTTTGAGTTCTATAACTATATAAATTGTTTTTTTTTTCACTAAAAATTAGTAATAATTATTTGATTAATGAATATATTGTTTTCGATCGTTATATCGATAAATAAACCTTTGTAAATGTATAAATATCTTAAAAATTTAGTAAAGGAAATTATAATATTCTTTTTACAAATAAGAATAATCTATATTTCAAAAAATATTAATTTTAAAAATAAGAAAAATATTTTTATAGATTTAGGCACAAACAAAGGGCAAGGATTTTTATTTTTCAAAAAATTTTTTAAAATGAAGTATTTTGAATATCTTTTAATTGAGCCTAATCCAAACTTAAAAAACTATATTAATGAAAATATTATTTATAAATATAAAAACAATAAAATAACATTTTTATCTAAAGCAGCATATATAGAAAATACTAAAAAAAAATTTTTTGGTTTAGTTGAGGATGATAGAGGGGCTTTATCTGAAGGAGCAAGCATTATAAGAGATCATAATTCAAATATGTATGATGCGAATGAAGAAAAATCTATAGAAGTAGATTGCTTTGACTTCATAGAATATCTAAAAAAACTAAAAGATTACGATAATATAGTAATAAAAATGGATGTCGAAGGCTCGGAATATATTTTATTGGAAAAAATAATTGAAAATATTACTGAAATACAAAATATAAAACATATATTTCTAGAATTTCATTCAAGATTTATGAATAAAGATTTAAAAAAAAAATTTCATTTAAGAGAAATTTATATAAAAGAAAGTCTTAAAAAAAATAAAATAAATTATACTTTGTGGATTTAGTTTGGATATAAAAAAAAAACTTAAATATATAAAAGATAAGTTATCGCTTATAATAATTTGTTTCTTATTTTTTTTTTATTATCTTGAAGTTCTAGATTATGGTTTGCCTTATTTTGAAAATTTTGATGAAACTACACATATAAAAAGTATAAATTATTTTTTTGGTTTTTTTACTTATGCAAATCAACAAATTCATGAGCCCATATACGCTCCCTTTATTCATTTTATTTTAAGTGGTACTTTTATATTTATAAAATATATTTTTTTTGGAAATTTTAATTTTTCTGAAACAGTTAATTTAATTTACCTAAACCCAAACATACTTTTCGAAAATGTAAGACTCTCAAGCCTTTTAATTTCAACGGGAAGTTTAGTAATTTTTTTTTCAATTTTAAAAAAATTAGAAATTAATAATTTTCTAATTACTCTAAGTTTAATAAGTGTTTCGTTATCATACTTATTTATGGATATAAGTATTGTTGCAGGGAAAAATTCTGTTTTGTTATTTTTTTTTTTATTACAGTACTATTTATTTTTAATTTATTACTTAAATATTGAAAAATTAAATTTAAAATCATATTTTCTCTTTGGCTTTATAACATCTATTGCATGGGGGGTAAATTATTGGGCTGCAACACCTGGACTTTATGCGGTTTTTCTTTTGCATTATAAAAAGTTTAAATTAACCCAATTAAAAAATTTATTTTCATTTTTTTTAATTTTTCTGATATTTGGGATTATATTTAATTTTGTCGTTAGCTCCGATAACTTTTTAGATCACATATTTTCACCTGAATATATTAAAGATTATAATTATAAGGAAAGTACAAAAATATCGATAATAATTAGTGAACTTATTGATGGTATTAATTTAATTAGATTTTATGAAAGATACTTTCTTGAGTTTTTATTCATCTGTTTTTTTATTACGTTTATATTTAAAATGAAAATTGATAGAAACTTAATCTTTTTAAATTTTTTTTTATTGCTTGAACCCATAATTTTATTTGCAATAGCAGATTATTCACATCCACACTTAAGATACTTGGGTCCGTCAATTTTTCTCATATTTATTACTACTTGTATGATTATCAAATCGATAAATATTAAGAACAACCAATTAAGTCGTTTTTTAACGGTTTCATTTTTAATAATAGTTTTGAGTACATCTTATAATAAATTAAATATTTTATATGAAACACATAAACTGATCAAAAAAAAATTTGTTCAATATGAAATATTAGAGAATTTTAAAAATGATAAAGTAGTTTTTGATTTTCCATATGCAATTTACAGAGAAAATGAAAAAACTTTGAATCTTTATAAAAATTTACTTAACAAAGGTATTATAGATCTAAATGATAGTTCGGATGGAAAAAACAACCTTAGTGAAATTGAAAAAAAAATCAAAATTATAAATAAATTTAAATATAAAAATATTATACCTATCTCAAAAGATTTTGTTTTTATGGGAGGTGAATTTATTATTAAAGATTATGAAATTTATTTTAAAACTCTTTCTAAGGAATATAAGTATTACGTGCTTGATATGAATAAAAATTCAAAAAAATACATTTTTTTAAAAAAAAATTATAAACTAGAAAAAACATACCAAAATGGTGAAACTATAGCCTTAAGATCAATAACAAGAAAATTAAAAAAAGAATTTAATCCTAAGCAAATACAAATGATAAATAAAATTGGTTCAAGCTTTGTGGTTTTCAATTTAAATTAAAAATAAAGCCTATCTTTATCAACTTTATTATATACTTTTTTTATCCCTTCTGAATATTTTGAATACCTAATTTTATTTAGTGGCAAATTCTCTAATTCAGGAGGAATGTTATATTTATTTAAAAGCTTGACCTCTAAAATAAGAAAATTTTCGTTAAATTTAAATTTTTTATAGATAAAATCTCTAAAATAAATGTTAAAATCTAAAGTTATCCTGCAATTATTTTTTTGGAAATAAAATCTATCATAATTCACTTCTAAAAGAGGATAACAATTTCCGTAAGAAGTATCATAATATCCATTATTTATATAAAAATTCATCTTGTTTAAACTTAATTTATTTGAAATTTTATACTTACCTTCTTGACTGTTTATTTTTTTTTCAAAATTTAAATTTTCTATTTTATTTTCGTAAAATCTTAATCTTATTTTTTTTCTTGGCGTAACACCTTCCTCCGAGTCTTCAAACATTGATAAAAATTTATTATCAAAATAAATACTCGTAATATTTCTTTTTATATATTTTTCCTCAAATCCATCATTTTTTATAAAAGATAATATTTTTATCTTGTCTTCTTCTTTTACTAAATATTTGTCCTCAATTCTAAAACTCATAAATTTTTTGATCTAATTTCAATTTTAGAGTAGCTATCAAACTCTTTAAATTGATTATATTCCTCACAATTAATATTATTGCTTAATATATAACCGCCCCAGAACTCTTGTTTTTTTTTATATGCAGAAAGACAATTATTAACTTGTTTTATTTGTGCATTATCTAATACAACTTTTGAACTATCTTTTGAGGCCACACCAATTTGTGAGTTAAATATTTCTAAATTATTGATATTTAATAAACTTCTTTCGCCAGCTGAAATTGATTTATCACCACAAACAGTTAGTTTTGCTTTTTTAATTTCATATTTTCCATAAGAAAAATCTAAACAATCATTTAAACTTGATGAAACATCTATATCTTCAAAAATTAGCTCTGAAAAATCTGCATCTATTCCATCAAATTTAGCATTATTTATTTCAATTTTTTTTATAATACCCCTGGCACGAATGAAATTAACAGAATCCTCACAATTCATATTTTCAATCTTTAAATTTAAATTGTAAACCTTAGTATCAATAAAAGACAAGCATCCAGTAAGACCAAATTCGTCCGTTCTATCAGTATTATTAATTAATTTATTTTTATTATATAATAAATTTCTTGAAAAATTTATTTCCCAATTTTTTAAATCTGAATCAAAAAATGCCACTTTTTCATCATCAAAATTTTCAATATGAATCTTTTTTTTATTTTTATCAATTTCAATATTGACTTTATTATTATGAAAAATTTTAATATTATTTTCTAAATTAAGTACTGTAAATTTTCTGTCATTAATTTCATTTAGATATTGGTAATAAAAATTTTTAGATTTGAGATTGTCTATAGTGCTTCCAGTAAATATAAAGTTTACATCATCATGAGATAAATTTTGTCTTAGTAATTCACTTTTATCTTTTTCACTTAAGTTAAAATTTTTACAATTTTTTTTATAAAATTCGCATTGTAAATATCCATTAAAATCATTTTTATAATATACAAATTTTCTTTTCAATTTTTCATTAAAGCGACTATTTTGATTAATTATCTCATTTTTTTTATTTATAGAAATTTTATATAATCTTTCATCATCAAGTGATCTTAAAAATTTTAAATTAAATTCAATTTTTTTTAAAATTTTTTCTAAATCATTTTCACTAATTATTAGTTTCATTTTAGCTAAATCTTTTTTTAAAATCTTCAAATCAATATTTTGTAAAATTAGTAAAGCAGAATTTGAACCATTTTTTGCTGAAGGTAAAAATTTAGGTATTTCATTTATCTGTTTTTCGGATAACTTTCCCTTTTCATTTAATAAATTGCCCATTCCATCATAATAAATAGGAATAAAATTTCTCTTAAATGGATCAAAATAAAATTTCCTTTCATCTTTCTGCAATCCATGTTCGGCAATTAGGCCATAAATTAAGGCCTCATAAACATTCAATCTCACAAAATAATTTTCATTTAGAATTTTAGATAAAGTTGAATAGTCAGTATAATCCTGATCTAATCTTACATTAAGTCTTTCAAGATCATTTAAAAGGGAGATTGCATATTCGGCGATTTTATAATTTTTGCTAGACTTAAATATTAATTTATGATTTGAAACTCCAAATTTTGAATAATTAATCGAATCTACTGAATCAAACCACAAGAATCTCTCATCCAATTCTGTTATAAAGCTTTCACGTAAATCTGAATTTTCAAGAAATTCTTTAACTATTTTCTCCTGAAAAATAATTCTATAAGTTTTATTATTGTAAATTAAATTTGAATTAAATGTAACTGGGGATAAAAATCCAAATTTCCTAAACAAGACTGAGTTAAAAATTTCATTATCATAATTTCTTGTCTCTGGTCGCAACAAAAGAAATTTTGTGATTCCTTTGATATTTCCCTCTTTGAGATTAATATTCAAACTTGGAATATCTAAACCCCCTCTGTGGTCCTCAAAATTTCCATGTGGTCTTAATTTAGCTTTAAAGTAACATTTTAATTTCTCAGTTCTGAGTTCAATTAATCCACTATGTCTTTTTGAAATTGAATAAATTCTTAAGTTTTCCTCTGAAATTTTTTGATTTTTATAACTATTAACATTATCTGACAATAAACTTTTTTTCCATTTTCTCTCATCGTTAAATATTACTCCAAAATTTAGATCTGCATAATCCAAATTATCAATATAATTTACTTCTTCATAATTCAATTTATTGCAATTTTTTATTTGAGATTTGCTATTTTTTGCATCTTTAAAAACTTCATTTTCACTAAAACTAAAAAAAATTGTAATGATAGTTAAAATAACTAAACCTAAAACTTTAGAAAACATTTATCAAGACTGTAAATCAGCTTTTATATTGTTTACACTTTTAATATCACTAATTTTATCTTTAAATTTATTTAGTTCAATTTTATTTTTAAAAACAATCCTATAATGATAAATATTATTTTTTTTATCACTGTAAGAACTTATCAATCCTTTATGGAAGTTTAAAACTTTCATCTCTTCAGATGTTTCTATTTCCAATGAAAAAGATAAATTTCCATCTCCAAAAGAGTATTGAAATAAGCTTACATTAAGTAATTTTGTTAACAATTTATCTAAAATTTTTAGCCCTAATATAATTAAAACAATCATAATAAATAATTTTTGACATAAGTTGATATTGACACCTGCACAGACACCGAGAGTTACAAGGGCAAAAAACATTACTAATTCGAAAGGACTTTTGACTGGATTTCTAAATCTTACTATTGAAAGGGCTCCTATCATTCCTAAAGATAAAGCTATATCATCTTTTATAATTGAGCTTATAACTAAAGAAATAATTGGCAATAAAACGTAAGAACCAAGATGATGGTAAGTATTAGCCCATCTTTGCCCGGCAATTATTAAAACATATCTAATGGTAAAACCTGCGAATATAAGAAAAACACTTTTATATAAAAATGGGTAATTATTAATAAATTCATTCATTTAACCATATTTACAATATTTTTTGATTTTGAAAATAAGATTTTATAAATTTATCTAATTTGACAAAGAATTAAGTTTGATATAATCAATAATTGCTGAAATGCATGGTGGGAAATCGATGTGTAAATCATTGGCTGTACCTGCAACCGTAAAGTCGGAGCGCCACCCAGTAAAGTCCGCTGTTGAATGAAGGCCAGGAAAAGTCTAATTCTACAATGAGAAATTAGCAGAGGCATTAAATTTTTAAGAAGTAAGAGTCATTACTCTTAGGTAAGAAATTATGTTGAGGCTAATAGTTTTTATATTGCTTAGTAAAATTTTTTTTAACTATTCTTTTGGCAATAACCAAGATAATTCATGTAATTGGGACAATAAGAATGAGATAAGTTGTTTAGAGATAACTGGTCATATATCTAATTATTCTAAATATTCTCAACCTGGAATTAACAAAATTATAATAAATAAAAAACAAATTTATGAAATTGGAGCGGTAGATTTAATTGATGTATTAAAAACTATTCCAGATGTTAATATTACACAATCTGGACCAAAAGGCCAACAGGCCTCTATGTTTATGAGAGGAACTGGATCTAATCATACTCTTGTTATGATTAATGGCATAGCTATTAATGATCAATCAACAACGCAAGGACTTCACGATTTTGGTGTAGATTTCATTCAAACAATTCAACAAATAGAAGTTTATCCTGGATCTAGTGCTGTTCACTTTGGCAGTAATGCCATAGGGGGTGCGGTAAATATAATTTTAACTGGGGATTACAAAGACTCTTTTTCATTAACAACTGATAAAAATGCAAACTATGAATTATCAGGAAATAAAGCATTTATTTACGACGATTCTTCACTTAATATAAAAATAGGCAGTGTACAAAATGAAACCATAAGTGCTAGAGGAAATTTATCCGATGAAAAAGATGGTTTAAAGAATTATTCTACAAATATTAATTACGAAAAATTTTTTAATGAAAACCTGAGATTTTATAACACATTCTACTTAAGACAGACTAAAGCAGAATATGATGATTCAAACACCAATCAAACTGGATATGAGGGTAATAATAAAATGGGATCGTTACAATTTGGTTTAGAAAATCAAATTGGCTCCCGAAAAGATAATTATATTTTATTTTATAATGTTTATGACAGAAAATATGATGAAAGAGGAACTATTGATAAATATGAAAGTGAAGCTTTGGGTATAAAATATGATTTATCTAGAATGATTAATGATAAAATTTCTTTTGGTGCGGGTTCTGAATATAAATATGACTGGGGATATTTTGACAATAAAGGATCATACGAAGCATCAACCGAAGGTCACTCTGATAATTTTTCCATGTATAGTAATTTAGGATGGAATATTTTTAAAAATTCAAATTTGTCTCTTTTTGGAAGAAGTGACAAACATAAACAGACTGGAACAAATAATACATACAAATTAAATTATGAACAAGGTTTTGATAACTTAAATTTAGGAATTTCTTACATGAAAGGTCTAAGAAACCCAACTCTATATGAAATGTTTGGCACTGATAATTGGGGATATTCAGGAAATAGAAATTTAAGACCTGAAAAAAGTAATACATATGAGGTTTATTCAAAAATAATTTTTAATAAAAATTTAAACCTAACTTTAAGAGCCTTTAGATCAAATATTCAAAATAATATTGAATATATAAGTAATAAGTATCAAAATGATAGTGACAATGTTGATTTAAATCAATCAGGTTTTAACAATCAACTTAATTTTAAATTAAAAGATACAAATATAAACTTATTTTCTTCTTTTCTATCGTCAAAAAAAGAAAATGGAACAGACCAATTAAGAAGACCAGAAAAAAATTATGGTCTAAGTTTTTCAAAAAAAATTAACAATAGTTTTTTAGGTGATTTTAATTTTAATCTTGCATATAAACATTATGGAAAACACTTTGACACTCATTCTTCCAATTTTAGCACTATAGAAATGGATAGCACTGATATAATTGATTTAAATATTACAAAGAAATTAAATAACGGTAATTTTTACATAAAAATCACTAATGCTCTAGATGAAACATATCAAAAACCTCACGGTTACAATCAAGAAAATAGAAATATAAAATTTGGAATTAAATTTTAAATTGTTGTTTTGGTAAATTTGAATGATATTATAAAAAAATGAATTACTTAAAGGTAACTATTGGTATTTTAATAGCATTGTCTGCTAGTAGATTTATCCCACATCCACCTAATTTCACAACCTTGATTGCCCTTAGTTTCTATGTGCCTGTTCTATTGGGAATAAAATTTGTTCCTGCCGTAGTATTATGCTTTTTTATTACCGATATATTTATTGGATTTCACTCAACTACAATTTTTACATGGGGCAGCGTAATACTTATTGGTCTAATTTCTAAATATTTTAATAAAAGTATTTTTAAGAGAATTTTTGGATCTTTTACCGCATGTTTTCTTTTTTATATAATAACTAATTTTGGTGTGTGGAGTTTGGGAGGTTATGGATATACATTTAATGGACTGGTATTATGCTATACTTTAGCAATTCCATTTTTCATACATACTATAACTTCTACTCTTATATTTTCATCGATTATTGAATTAGTTTATAGTCAAATTAGAATATTAAAAAAACTCTATTGATTGATAATTAAAATATTTATGCTAGTTAAAGGATTCTAATAAAGATATGAAAAAATTAAAAGTTTTACTTGCTGATCCTAGGCACAAGACTGTTGGTGCTCATTCCTACTTTGTGCCAATTGGAATAGGTTATATTGGTTCAAATTTACTAGAACAATTTAAAAATCAAATTGATCTGAAATTATTTGTTGATGCTGGTGAAATTTTTAATGCCATAGATACATGGAAACCAGATATTATCGGAGTTTCAAATTATATATGGAATTCGGACCTATCAAAATATATTTGTGAATATTCAAAAAAAATAAATCCTAATATTTTAACCGTACTTGGTGGTCCAGAATTTCCCGCTGGAACAGGTGCAACGAATATTAAAGATAATGAAAAAGATCGTACATACAGCAAATGTTTAGAATATCTATTAAATAGACCTAGTGTTGATTATTTCGCTTACTCAGATGGTGAGCTTGCATTTTTGGAGGTCGTAAAAATTTTTATTGAAAATAATTGTTCTGTGGAAAATATGAAGATTAAAAATGTTCCAATCAAAGGTTGTGTAAGTATTAAAAATAATAAAAAAGAACTTCATGTTGGTGATTACATGCCTAGAATTGGAATGTTTGGCTCTGTAAAAACAGAAGGGAGAGATGTTATACCTTCTCCATACACTACAGGTCTATTAGATAAATTTTTAGATGGAACTTTCAGTCCAGCTTTTGAGACTGCAAGAGGATGTCCATTCTTATGTACTTTTTGTGACCAAGGTCTAGATGCAACAAAAATAACTACTTTTAGTGTGGAGAGAATAGCTCAAGAGATAGAATATGTTGCAAAAAAACTTGATGGAGTAAAAGGAACAAAATCAATATTCATGTTTGACTCAAACTGGGGAATTTTTGAAAAAGATGTAAGACTTTCAGACGAAATACTAAAAATTATGAATAAATATGATTATCCAAAATATATTGAATGCCTTACCCCTAAGAGTAACTGGGATAATATAATTAAAATCAATGATAAACTTAAGAATAGGGTTGCATTAGGTTTATCAATGCAATCGATGAACTTGGAGACTTTAGATGGGATTAAAAGAAGAAATTGGACTAGAGAACAATATTTAGAATTTTTAGCAAAATTAAAAAAAAGAGGCAAAAGTTCTTTTTCAGAAATGATTATTCCTTTACCTAATGAAACCGAAAAAACATATTTTGATGGAGTAAAATTTTTGATGGATAATGGAGTACAAACAAGAACCTATACACTTATGATGTTATATGGAGCTGAGCTTGGTAGAGATAAAGCAATAAAAGAATATGAATTAAAAGGTAAATGGAGAATATTGCCAAAACAGTTTGGCGAATATAGAGATAAAAAAATATTAGAAATAGAACAAATTTGTGTAGGAACTAAAACAATGTCATATAAGGAATATCTAAATTGTAGAAATTACAGTTTTATAGCTAAATTAATGGGCCATCATTTTTTGCAACCAATAATAAAACTTACAAGAAAAATTGGAATAGATTGGTTTGAATTTTCTTTAGCTGTAACCAATAAAATTAAAAATGAGAAATACTCAGGAGAATTTAAAGATTTATTTGAGGATTTCTGCAAAGAATCTCATGAAGAGTTATTTGAAACAAAAGAGGATGCAATGGAATTTTATTCTAAAGAAGAAAATTACAAAGCGTTGTTGGCTGGAGATATAGGTGAAAACTTGATGTCAAAATATACCGCAAGAGGTGTTCTAATTTTAGATAATATTATATCTACTTTATTTGAAGTAATGAGAGAAAAATTTTCTCAGTTTATAAATAAAGAAAATAGTATGGTGGTTGATGCTGCAGAAACTTGGATGAAGAACCTATATCTAATAAATGAAATTTACTCAGATAAAATTACTAAACCAAATAATAATAATCAGTTAACAATTGATTTTGATTTCCCTGAATGGTTGCTAGATGACAAACAGCCATTTGAAAAATTTAAGAAAGATACGATATACAAATTTAAATTAGACGAAAAAAAAATTAATTATATAAAAGAAGAAATTGACTCAATGACACTTGTTAGAAAAGATAAAAGCAGAGCCTTTGCAAGATACCTAGAGAGAAGACATTCAGAAACTGAGTTTTTTAAGAAAGAGTTTCAAAAATTAGATTAATTTTTATATAAATTTATTTAGTCTTTTAAATTTAAATTTTATCTTCTTGTTTCCAGTGGATTTTTTTTTCTCACCAACAATGATCAGCTTGCTATTCAAAAATTCAATATTTGGTGTTAAATTTTCAATTATAGAAATCATATAATTTATTTTAATCCTATTTAAGAATTTAGCATAAAAATTTTTAGTCAATTCACCGCTAAAACACGATAAATAAATTTGAGAGAGAAAATTATTATAATAATAAATTTTTGTAATATAAAATTTCTTTTTTATAATATTAATTAATTTTATTGTCTCATTTTTTTTGTTTTCAACCTCTAAGAAAAGAGATCCATTATTTGCTGTTACTTCTATAAAATTATTTAAAGCTATTATTTTTTTTTTCTCAGATTTTATATGTGAAAAAGTGTTTGTGGAAACCACTACATCGGCAAAATTTTTACCTAAACAATTTTTTTTTGTAAAATCCCACAAAATTCCATATCTATTCTTTGCTTTAAAATATTTTAATCCGTAAAGAATTTCTTTTAAACTATTGTCTATGCCAATATATTTTTTTGTTTTAAAATATACTGAATTTTTAAAATTCTCTGAAGCTAGATCTAGCCCAATATCTTTATCCTTTTTTTTTAACAAAAAACTTTTTAAAACTCTAAATAAGTATTTTTTACTAGGAGAAATAGTTGACATTTATATTACTATTTAACAACTAACCCTTTTGCATTATAAAAAATTCTTTGATATTTTTTCTCTATCTTTTTAATAGGTGTGTAAAACCTGTCACCAGCCCTTAAATCATTAACAATATTTCGTTTTTTATAAATTACCTTCTCAATGATTATAGATCCTTTATTTGCTGCAACGCATATCCACCCTGGTCCTTTTCTATAAATCATTCCATTTTTATAAGAATTCAAAATACTATCTTCATAATTTGGCGAAGCTTCTTTGATAAAAATTTTCTTTTTGTTTAAATAGGTACTACATCCATTATGTGGATCTCCAAATGAATTTATAAAAGAATATAAATCGTTAAAATGTAAAGACCAGTCGATCCATCCATGTATTTTAGAATTAAGTCTTGGGAAATAAGATGATAAATATTCAACTTGTTTAATCGTAGAAAGATAATTTATTTTTTTTTTAAAATTTATTAATTTTTCAATCAAAAATGAAATTTGTTTACTCATATATGTTTTAAAATAATCATCTGGAGTTCTGCATTTATGATGATAAAGAAATTCATTGTATGAAATCATTCTTCCTGTATCAATTTTGTCATCGATAATATAAAGATTATTATATCCAAATCTTACCTTATTCATAACCAGCCAGCTAAAAGTGGCACCGCCTCTGTATTGAGGCAATCTAGTACCATGTGAATTTAATATTAATGATTTAATCTTTTTAATACTTTCTTTTTTAATAATCCAAGGAGAAGACATACATAAATAAATTGAGTTTTTTGAATTAAAATTTTTTTTAAAATCTAATGAAACATTTAAATTATTTATTTTCTTATAGTTGGCTTTTCTTTCTTTGAAATAATCTTCAAGTTTTTTATCATTGATTTTAGTTTTTAAATTTCTATTTGAACTCAGAATTAAATAATTGAATTCTTTTTTTAATAATTCTAAAATGCCAAGAGTAATTTCATCACCACCTATAATTAAAATTTTTTTAATTTTTGAAATTTTCATAATTTTTTAATTTTAATCTCGATTTTTTTTATATCATTATTTGCGAAAAAATATTGTTTATTCGTATTTATAGGCCAAGTAATTTCTCTTGGCAAAATTATAGCTGATTTATTTTTAAAAACAGAGCTTACTTTTTTAGTAATTTTAATTATATCTTGATTTTTTGGTGAAAAAATAAGCCTTAAAAATTTATAATCAATTAATTTAATCTTTATATCAATTTTATTTTTTTTCTTAATTTGAATTATTTTTTCTAATTCTTTTATATAAGACTCTAATTGAAATTTTATGTTTTCAAAGTAATTATTTTGCACAAATTCAATTTGAAAAATATTTTTTTTATAATTCTTAATTAAAGAATAGTTAGATAATCTTCTAAAGCCTTTAAGTTTTGATGAAGAAACAATTATCTCTAAAAAATCATTTATCTCAGTCTTTTGATTTACTTCAATCAGTGCCGTATAATATTTTTGAGATTTTATTTTTGGTAATTTAAATTTAAATCCTTCAAGTATTGGTATAATAGAAAATATTGGAAGAGTTAAAACAGTTAAACCACTCAATTTTTTATTTTCACAATATGTTTCTAAAAAAAAATTTTTTTTAATGGAAATATTTTTATTCAATAAAATATTAATTTTATTTTTTTTCAATTTTCTAATGATAAGAGATTTAAAACTATTAAATAAACCATTTAATGGAATATAATAATTATGCTTTATTTGCTTTGTTCTTATTTTATCAAGATAAATTGATCCTTCATCATTGATATTTGATCTATAATTATTGGGAAAAAACCAAGGATATATTAATTGTAAAGTATTTTCTAACTCTAAATTATCACCTAAATTAGAATATAAATATTTAATATATTCCTTATTAATTTTTTTTTTAACTTCTTTTGGTTCTAGTTTTATTAATTTATCTTCTAATTTAAAATTTTCTATTATTTCTTTGGGCCAATTGTTTATTGGAGTTCGAGAGTCAATCAAATATTTATCTAAAATAATTCCTCTACTTTTGTTAATCTTTTTTAATTTAATATTGAATTTTTTTTTTAAATGAGCAATTAATTTTCTTGATCTTAAACCCTCAAACGCGTGAAAGCCTGGATTGCATAAATTATTCCCAACAGAAATCGATGAAAAAGCATTAAGAAAATTATTTGTTTTCTCATAAATATTTATTTTTAAATTTTTATTTTTTGATAATTCAAGTGCTAAAAAAATTGAATATAAACTGCTTCCGATTAAATTTATGTTTTTTTTCATTTAATGAATAGTTTGATGAAAACTAGCTTAATTTTAAAATTTTTTTTTGTGCTTCAATCAATTTTGCAATTTCTCTTTTGTTTAAAAAATTCTTATTTTCAAAAGAATTATAAGAAAATTGTTTGCTTAGTTTTTTACCTGCATGATTTTTTATATAATAATTAAGTTGATTTTTGTTGCTAGATTGTAAGATTATAAAATAATCTTTTAATTCTATAGTATTTCTACTTTCTTCAAAACTTATCATTTCTTCATGTAATTTTTCTCCTGGTCTTATTCCAATAATTTCTTTTTTACTCTTTGGACTTATACTGTTTGCTATATCTAGAATTCTATAGGAAGGTATCTTTGGAACTACTATTTCTGATCCAAAACAATTTTTTATTGACCAAATGACTAATCTAACACTTTCTTCTAAAGTTATATTAAATCTTGTCATTTTTGGGTCAGTAATCATTAAATTATTTTCTTTTGCCTGTTCCATAAATAAAGGTATAACACTCCCTCTGCTTCCCATAACATTTCCATACCTAACTACAGAAAATGAAATTTTTTTCTTTCCTGAGTAATTGTTTGCCACAGTAAAAAGTTTGTCAGAACATAGCTTTGTAGCTCCATATAAATTTATTGGAGAGGAAGCTTTGTCAGTAGATAAAGCAATTACTTTTTTTACATTAGAATTTAAAGAGGATTCAATTACGTTTTGAGCACCCAAAATATTTGTATTGATTACTTCAAAGGGGTTATATTCAGCTGTTGGAACTTGTTTGAGAGCTGCGGCATGTATTACAATATCAATTTCATTGAATGCTCTTGTTAATCTTTTTTCATCTCTAATATCTCCAATAAAAAACCTCATAAAAGGATATTTTTTAATTGGAAACTTCTGTTGCATGTTATGTTGTTTTAATTCATCTCTACTAAAGATTACCAATCTTTTTGGTTTAAAATTTTTACAAAGATAACTTGTCATGGCATTACCAAATGAGCCCGTTCCTCCAGTAATTAGTATTGATTGATTATTTAACGATTTCATTATTAAAATATTTCTTAAAAACTTTTTTTATGATTTTTATAACCTTATTTTGATTTTGAAAAGTTAAAGATGGAAATATAGGCAAACTTATTGCTCTTTTGGAGTATTCTTCGGAAACTAGATACATTCTCTCCTTAAATCCTTTCAATCTAAAAAATGGATGTAAGTGTATTGGCAAATAATGAAGATTAATATCAATTTTATTTTTTAAAAAATAATTAAAAATTTCATTATAAATTTTTTTTCTTATGACTGATTTTGGAAATAAAATTACAAACAAGTGATAAGAAGTAAAATTATTTTTATCTATTTTTTGAAATTTAATTGGTAAATTTTTCAATTTTTTTTTGTAAATTTTTGCAATTTTATTCCTTTTCAAATTAAAACTATCAAGTTTTTTTAATTGGCTAATGCCTAACGCAGCTTGCAGTTCATTCATCCTATAGTTAAAACCCAAGTCAATTTGCTCATAATACCATTTATGATTTATTTTTTTTTTGTATTTTTTAACATCTCTGCTTATTCCATGATTTCTTAAAATCTTTAATTTATCATATAAAATTTTATTATTAGTAACTGCAATTCCTCCTTCAGCGGTTGTAATTGGTTTTACTGGATGAAAACTAAATACAGTTATATCTGACCATTTACAATTACCAACTTTATAATTTTTATATCTTGATCCTAAAGAATGCGAAGCATCAGTTATTATTTTAAATTTATATTTCTTTGATAATTCATAAAGTGTTTTATGATCATAAGGATTGCCACCAAAATCTACTGCAACTATAATTTTTGGAATTTTTTTATTTTTTTTTGCTAAAATTAGTTTTTTTTTTAATTTTTCTATTGAAATATTAAAAGTGTCTTCATCAATATCAACAAAATCTATTCTGGCACCACAATATAACCCACAATTAGCCGATGCTATAAAAGTATTTGGCACAGTCCAAAGATATTCTTTTTTTTTTAAACCTAATGCGAGACAAGAAATATGCAATGCGCTTGTTGCACTATTAACAGCTACACCATATTTTGAATCAACCTTGATACAAATTTTTTTTTCAAAAATATTTATCTGGCTACCTTGTGTAATAAACTTAGATTTAAGAACCTTGTTTATAGACTTTATATCTTTATTATCAATTTGTTGTCGACTGTAAGGGATCATATTTTTTTATTATTATATTTATAAAAAAATTCTGCTATTTTCCAGTCTGAGATATTATCAATATCAACTGCTCTTTCTCTTGGGAGCTCATACCCATAAAATTTATTATATTTTTTATCACTTATAATATGTTTAAAATTATAAATTATAAATGAAGCACTTTCATAATAATAAGTCTGAGTTTTTTTTGAGTCTAGATTTATTTTATTTAGATTATTAGGAGTAAAAAGATCTCCTCTCTTTTTTAAAGACCATTCAATTGGAGCATCATACTTTTTCACACTAATCATCGGAAATTTTTTATCTGTTGACCTAAACTTTTTACTTGCTTGAATTAAATCAGTTGATTTAGTCAGTGGCGCACACGGATATATTAACCAAACTTCGTCAAAAACTTTTTTTTTATATATTTTTTTTGTAACAAACTTTATAACTTCTATAAGCGGTGTCTTGTCTGTTGATAAGTTTTTTGGTCTCAAGAAATCAATCTTTAATTTATTTTTTTTCTCTATAATTTTTTTAAATTCTAAAGAGTCAGTTGAAACATGAATTTCATTGAACAATTTTGATTTTACTATATTATCAATTGAAAAATTTATTATTGGTTTATCAATAAATTTCTTTATATTTTTAGCTGCTATTCTTTTAGAGCCTGATCTTGCGGGTATTATAGCTAATCTGTTTATCTTATTAATCATTAATTAAGTCTTTTAATTTCCGTGTGAGCTTGTTTAACTTTTATTTGTGATTTGATATTTTTAATTTTTGAAATTTTCGAAAAAACCTTATCTAACTCATGAATATAATTATCTAATATTTGTTTTTTGTGTGCTATAGAAACATAGATCATATTATTTGCTAAAATATTTCTTTTTAGCATTTGATCTGTTATAAATGTCTTAAGGATATTGTTATTTTTTTTAAACCTAAATTGAGGAATTGAGTCAATTCCAAATATTTCTATTTCCAAGTTATTTTTTCTAGCTATCTCCTTCCATCTTCTTTTAATATATTTGCCTTTTTCCTGAATTTTTTTCCAAATTTGACCTTTTTTCATTATTTTAATTGTTTCTAAAGCAGCAACTAAACCAATTCTTTCAGACCAAAATGTGCTACTAATAAATGTGTCATTACAAGCTTTCATAATTTTGTTTTTGCCAACAATTGCTGTAATTGCATAGCCATTGCCAATTGCTTTTCCATAGGTAACAATATCAGGTTCAACTTTATAATTTTTGTGTATACCACCCAATGTTTGTCTAAATCCGGAGGTACATTCATCAAAAATTAAAACAGCTTTATATTTATTTGCTAATTTTCTTACTTTTTGTAAAAAATTATTATGCGGCTTAACATTTCTTTCGACTTCCATTTTAATAATTCCAATTTTTTTATTTTTCAATAAGTACTCTAATCTCTTGTAATCATTATACTTAAATAAAAAAATTGTGTTTTTTAATTTTTTATTTACTCCGTTAATTTTAATATTTTTTGAAATATGATAATTTAAATTTTCTTTATTTGATAAATTAGATGATAAATACCAATCATGCCAACCATGATAACCACAAGCAGCTACATTTTGCTTTTTATTATTATATGCTCTTGCAATCCTAATTGAAATTGAATTTGCTTCTCCACCTGATCTAGCGAACTTAACCATACCAGCCCACTTATTAATTTTCAAAAGCTCCTCAGCTAATAATACTTCCTCATATGAATTTAAAGTGCTCATATTACCATTCGATATCGTTTGCTTAATTTTATTATCTAATTTTTTATGATTATATCCCAACACATTTGTTCCCACTGCAAATATCATATCTAAATATTTTTTATTTTTTAAATCCCAAAGATAACAATCTTTTGATTTTTTGAAATAAGTTGGCCACTTATTTGGCAAGAACATTTCTGGCCTTTTAGAGTAAAGTAAATTTCCACTAGGAATTATTTTTAAAGCTTTAGACCAATATTTATTCATATTTATTTAATTTTCCAATAATCTGTTCTAAAGATATAATTATCATCTGTTTGTTTTATATCAAAATTTGGAATTTGTATTTTTTTTGAAAAATTTACATGTTTTAAAATTTCTTTATATTCATTTGAATTTGAAACACCAATAATAGCTTTTTTAACTCCCATTTGATTTAAAAAATTCAATGTTAGTTTAATAGGTTCTTTTTTATTTTTTTTTAACCACTCAAAATAATTTTTAAAATATCTGCTTTTATCTAATTTATTTTCTCTTTTATATAATTTCTCATCAACTAAAGTTCCTTGTAAAAAAATTGATCTAAAAA
>CETI01051443.1_pt1 | contig 23441 bp, 24 predicted proteins | sample 361441 | NCBI WGS metagenome assembly CETI01 (sample SAMEA2622478, study PRJEB7988) | marine metagenome | biome: marine biome (ENVO:00000447); feature: deep chlorophyll maximum layer (ENVO:xxxxxxxx); material: "saline water (ENVO:00002010), including plankton (ENVO:xxxxxxxx)" | depth 90 m | reverse complement strand
AAACCAACAGAATCAAAAGAAGAGAACAAAAAGCCTCAGGATAACACGGGTGTTATGATGACGGGGCACATAAAGATTTCAGACCCAGAGACTGGTGAGGTTATCGTAGACAAAAGAAATGCGATACACTACGAGAACATGTCTCAGGCATTGGCTAATTCATTGGCCAACAAGAGCACAGGGTTCATACACGAGATTGCATTGGGAAATGGTGGTACAAGTGTTGACCCTACAGGTATAATCACATACCTTACACCAAACTCAACCGGTACCAATGCCACATTGTACAACCAAACATATTACAAAGTCATAGATGACAATTCAGCAACAAACAAAGACACCACAAGAAACAAGATGGAAGTGAGACACACAGCGGGTAACAAGTACACTGACATAGTTGTAACTTGTACACTTGACTACGGTGAACCAACAGGACAGGAGGCATTTGATAACACAACAAACTTCAATGGCGATTATGTGTTTGACGAATTAGGATTAAAAAGTTGGGAAGGCACAGAGAACGGTTCAACCAACAAACTGTTGACACACGTAATATTCCACCCTGTTCAGAAATCATTGAACAGACTTATACAGATTGATTACACATTAAGAATTCAAAGTTTAACAACATTCACCGAAACAAGTTCTACAGCACTGTCAACATCAAACACAGTAAGTGGAACTACGTCAGGTGGTAACACAGGATACTAATGGCATACACCGTTAACAAGACAAATAGCTCGGCGACACCTAGCTCGTACACGGTACAGGACAGTGTTGTCAACACACAGACTGACCTTTCCTTGATAGGAAAAGGTTATGCTGGTTACGGTGAGAAGATAGCAGAAAACTTCCTACACCTTTTAGAAAATTTTTCAAACACGTCAGCACCAACTAAACCCATAGAAGGACAACTTTGGTATGACAGCACAAACACACAGTTGAAAGTTTACTCAGGGTCTGCATTCGTTCCTGCAGGAGGAAACGTGCCCTACCAGACAACAGCACCAAGCACTTTGTCACAGGGAGACCTTTGGATAGATTCAGACACGGCACAACTTTATTTTTACAATGGAACAAGCAACGTACTTGTTGGTCCACCTGCTACGACTGGAACCACTAACGGTTTTATATTTGAAAGCATACTAGACAGTACAGATGCAACACAGAACGTAACCAAATGGTACAACGACGGTAATCTTATTGCAATAGTATCAGAGGATGCGTTCACACCTAAAGTTTCTATAACTGGATTCGCAACTGTCAAGAAAGGTATTACACTTTCAACTGCGATTGCAGACATAAAATTCCAAGGCACCGCCACAGATGCAGATGCATTGGGTGGGGTCGCGGCGGCCAACTATCTAAGGTCCAACGCCAATGACACAACATCAGGCACACTCAGTGTTGCCAATGACGGTGGAATAGTAGTTGGAGCAGACAGTGATGTAACTTTCACTGTTGACAGTACAGGTGGTGTGATATCAAACACGATTAACAACACTGACATAACTTTCAAAGTCAATGATGGTGGAGTTACGACCACTGTTATGACCATAGATGGTTCTGAATCAAGGATAGGTATTGGAACCACGACGCCAACCACAAAATTAGATGTGTCTGGCACAGTAAATGCAACTGCGTTCATTGGTTCGATCACAGGTAACGTAACGGGTAATGTTCAAGGTGACGTGACAGGTGACGTGACAGGCACAGTCACAGGATCTGCAAGTCTCAACTTGTTGAAGACAGGTGGCACACTCACAGGAACTTTGACAGCACAGACCATACTGCCTAGTGCAGACAGCTCGTACAATTTAGGTGCAAGTGGTACAGAATGGGCAAGTGCGTTCATAGACACGATCACATCGACTGAGTTGATAACAGACGGGGTATCAATCACAGGTAATAATATTTCAGGACGTAGATCAAATGAGGATCTAAATATCAATCCTTCTGGCACAGGCGGAGTTGTCATTGGTGGCGGTATAAAACTTGTAGGATCTACAATAAGTTCAGAAGATTCAACAGGTGTTACAATTGGTGATGAATTGAGAGTGACAACGATAGCGGCTGATGATTCTAGTCAGGTTACCGTAAACGACGGACTGACAGTGACTGGTGCAGTGGTTATGATGAGTAGTCTACCTACTTCCGACCCATCAAATGCAGGACAGTTATGGAATGACTCAGGAGATTTGAAAATTAGTGCAGGATAATAAGGAGTAGGAGCGTAATAAATACCATATATGGCGTACACAATTAACAAAACAGACGGAACAGTAGTTGCAACAATCACAGACGGAACAGTAGACAATTCTACTACGTTGTCGTTGTTTGGTAAGAGCTACTCGGGATTTGGTGAAGCCCTCAACGAGAACCTAGTCAAATTACTAGAAAATGCGGCGTCCACATCGGCACCCACAGCACCTCTCAAGGGCGAGCTGTGGTTCGACACATCAACAAACCAAGTGAAGGTCTATGATGGCACAAGTTTCAAACCCACAGGTGGAGCAAAAGCAAGTGCTTCCTTACCAACATCACCGTCAGTAGGTGACCTTTGGTTGGATGCCACGAACGACCAGGTCTTCGTTTACACAGGAGATTCAAGGTCACATCAAGTCAATGATGAATGGGAATTGGTAGGTCCGGCCTTTACAGCAGGACAGACACAATCAGGTTGGAAGATAGAGACCTTAGCAAGTTCAGGTGGAGACAAGGTTGTCTCGTCAATGTTTGCGGGAGCCACAAGGGTAGCAATACTTTCGAAAGAAACATTCACGCCAAGTGCATCACAGACAGGATTCGCGTCAATCAAGGCAGGTCTTACACTAAACTCTACGTTGGGTGCAGTGTTCGAAGGTTCAACAACAGAAGCATCAGCAATAGATGTGTCAGGGACAAGTAATACTTCAGGGACAGTGATCGCGGGAGGAAACTTCCTAAGAGCAGATGCCAATGACACCACAACAGGACAACTGACAGTTGACACAGACTTAGGTATTAGAATTGGTGACACACAAGAACTTACAATTCAAGTTGACAGCAATGATGTTACTATTGCACAGACATCACAAGATAAAGATTTAAAATTTACAGTAAACGATGGTGGTAGTACAAACACCATCATGACATTTGACGGTTCGGAAACAAAAGTAAACATCGTGGGCGACGTTGCTATCACAGGTAACTTGAGTATTACAGGAGAGTACAACAGTTCAGTTTCCAACGTGTCAACGTATGATGATGCCTTCATTAAAGTAAACACCGGCAACTCAGAAGCAGACGCAGGACTTATTGTGGAAACAGGTGACACAGACGATGCGAGAATATTCTATGATGTATCGGAAAATCATTTTGCCGCAGGACAGGGTGGCACGTATTCACAAGTCATAAGATTGGCAGATGCAACAGCAGATGGCGATGCTTCAAAAGGCTCAGTATTAAAAACTTCAGGGGCAGGTAACGTCAAAGCAACTTCAATGACGCTAGGTGCAGTTGGATCCATCACGTACACTGACACTTCAAACACTGGTGTACCAACGATAGGTGCGGTTGCCACTCTAAGCAATGAATGGGGCGGATCTGCAAAAACGGTTTCGACATCGGCACCAACAAGCGGTGACGGTGCTGACGGAGACTTTTGGTTTGTAAGGGAGGCTTAACCCTTATGCCAACAATAACAAAAACTTTCAATTACAGCGGACAACTTCAGATAGCAGACTTGCCTGCAGGCACAAACTCTGTGACCATGCACTTATGGGGCGGAGCAGGTGGTTGCGGTGGCCCTGACACAGCGGGTGATGGAGCAGACGGTGGTGCGGGACACTACGTGACAGTAACAGATTTAGATATTTCAGCATACGCCGGAGTAAAGAAAATTGCTGTAGGCGTTGGAGGCGGTGCAGAGGCCGGAGGAATGGGCCAAGACACCGACGGCGGCAGGAACGGTCAAGGGCTTACAGGCTATTCGGGTGGTGATGGCGGTAGTTCAGGAAGAGGTTCAGGTGTCTCAGGGTCAGGCGGAGGTGGCGGAGGAGCCACAACAGTAACATTATTCGAATCAGGACAGGACGCGGACACCATTAAATTGGCCATTGCAGGCGGTGGCGGAGGCGGTGGTGGTTCAGGTCAATCATCACGTGGTGGCGCAGGTATCAACACAAATTCAGCGACAGGTAACACACCAGGCACACTGGGAGAGAACGGTGCAAACCACTCCGGAGACGGTGGTGGAGGTGGAGCCGGTGGCGGCGGAACTGATGGGGGAACAGGTGGTTCAGGTGCTACAGGTGATGCCGGTGGATTCGGCGGCAAGGCAGGATCAAACACAGTGCCTTCTGGAGGTTCATCAAACGACGGTTCAGGAAGGACACCACATGCCACGGACAGTGCCTATTATTCAGAAGGTGTTGCCCTAGGTGGTATTGCCGGTAATGCTGGCGGAAACGGCAAGGCAGTATTAATATTCACCATACCGTCAGAGACCAAGATCAAGGATGCCGGAGCATGGAAAAGTTTTGACAGTATAAATTACAAAGTGTCAGGTGTATGGAAGGCGATCACTGAAGGATACTACAAGGTCAGTGGTACCTGGAAGAACATATTCACCACGGACATAGAATTCAAGGGCAACTCGATAGGTTTTGGAAACGTGTCGGGAGGTTCGACATCAGGTTCAGAGGGAACGGGCGGAATACCAACACCGTCCTCTATTCCACCACCTATAGGAGGTGGTTCGCAAGGTGATGGATTCATACCACCACCACCATTCAAACCTCCCTACAAGTGTCGTCAGACGGACCAGGTACTCAACGGAAACACAAACGAGCCAACCAGTAGAAAAGGCGTCGTGTGCACCATGATGAACCAAACCGCAGGCTTTGGTACCTTCAGGAACAAGATTTGGCACAAGTTCTGGCATGAAAAAGGATCCAATGGTAAGAAATCATTCACACAAGATCACAGGATGGAAAAAGGCTACCACGCAATATTCCTACCTTTGGTAAACTTTGCCAAGAAAGACGGGACCTTTAATTTGATAGTACGTGGAATTTTATCACACATGGGAAAACATGTGACAGCAGACTTCTACGGAGAGATGAGAAATAAAAAACGAGACAATTTAGGTAGGGTTTACAGAGCAATATTTGAACCAATGTGTTGGGGAATAGGAAAATTCAGGAAGAAAAGGACCAACCTACACCGTCTTGCACAACCAATAAATAAGCATAAGGAGTAAAAGAAATGACCACAAAACAGGACGTAGCGGACTACATCAATGCTAACATGGAGAGTACGTTAAATGATCATGAAATAGCATACTTACAGGAAAGAATAGATCCATACCTTGCACAGGCATTGATCAAGGTAGTTGGAGATGTCGGTAGGTTAATAGAGATCAGAGATAACGTGTCGAGAGATCAAACAAACAGAAACAGATAATGTCTTACAAGATCAACAACACATTCGGAACCTTACTGGTCACGCTGGCAGACGGCACAATTGACGTCGCGACTACTGACCTTACGCTATTTGGAAAAGGTTACGCAGGATTCGGTGAGAAGTTGAATGAGAACCTTGTAAAATTACTGGAAAATTTCAACAACACCACAGCACCTTCAAACAAGATACAGGGTCAGTTGTGGTACGACAAGACAAACAGCCAAGTGAATGTCTACACTGGTACAAAGTTTAAACCAGTTGGATCACCCACAACATCAACAACACAACCAAACAATGCTGTTTTAGGTGATGAATGGTTTGATACGACAAATAATCAGTATTACGTGTATAATGGATCTGCATGGACACTCATCGGTCCAACTACAGTAGCAGGATCAGGTGTCACACAGGTCATTACGGAAACACCCGAAGACAACGCAGGTGTCAAGAGATCGATATTGAAATTAGTAACCAATGACACAGTAGTTGGTGTGGTTTCCAATCTAGCATTCACACCAAGTTCAACAGAGACTCTAGGTGCCGCATTAGTATCAGCAGGTTTCTCTACAATAGCACAAGGTTTACAACTTTCAACAACTGTTTCTTCGGCAAAGTTCAGAGGAACTGCCACAGACTCTGATGCTTTAGGAGGTGTTGCCGCGGCAAACTATCTGAGATCTGATTCAGCAGATACCACAACAGGAACCTTAGGAATATTAGCAGATGGTACCACACTAACTTTAGGTGCAGGTTCGGATATCACTTTTACAATGGCAAGTGATGACTTAACCATTGCACAAACAACACAAGATAAAGACATAATTTTCACAGTGAATGATGGCGGTGTAACAACTACATTAATGACATTAGATGGTGATACAGGAAGATTAGAACTGCCTTCAGTGGGTGATCTAAGAGTAAAAGGAAATTTAATAGTTGACGGAACAACCACAACAATTAATACGTCAACACTAACAGTAGAAGACAACATTATAGAATTAAACAGGAACATATCCAGCAACTCAGGTATGCCAAATTACACAGGTATAAAAGTCAACAGAGGTGATGCATCAACAGCCACAGAGCAAGATCTGTTTTGGGTCTGGGATGAAACATTCGCAGACGATGGTTCAACTACCTACGGAAATGCCGGCGGTGCCTGGACAGCGTTCAAATCAACAGACGTGGGCGGCACAGAAATGTCTGCTCCAACTCTGGTAGATATCAGGGCAAACATAGTACACGCAACGTCAACAACGGCCATGTATGCTGACTTGGCGGAACGTTATGAAGCAGATTGTGACACTGAAGTGGGAGATGTAATAATACTTGGCGGAGATGCAGAGATCACCAAGTGTAATGACGAACTTTCAAATGCTGTGTTTGGGGTAATATCCGAATCTCCAGCGTTTTTGATGAACGCACAGGCGGGCAACAACGATTCACACCCGATGGTAGCACTAAAAGGACGTGTTATGGTCAAATTACAGGGCACAGGCAAAGCAGGAGATCGTGTTGTATCAGCAGGAAATGGTGAGGCACGTGTGGCCAACCCAGACGAGTGTACAGCGTTTAATGTATTAGGAAGATTAATTAAGCATAAATATAATGAAGAAACAGCACTCACAGAGTGTGTAATAGGAGTAAAATAGTAATATGGCATATTCGGCGGGAGATCCAATTTTAGATGACGAGTACAACGTTTTCGTAAACAACAGTTCGAGTCCATTCGGTTACAACCACTTTGCAGGTCCAGGATCGACAATATACGGTCTAAATCAATCGACAATTTCAACAGTTTCAGCAGGTGACACAATCAATGCGGCACACTGGAACTCACTGTTCACGGGAATGGACAACATTGCCAACCACCTTAATAGATCTATTACAGCATCATCAGTTTCAGCGGGAGACACTATTGCAATTAGATCGGCATTAGTGGCAGACCTAGCCAACTTGGCGGCTGACGTCGCGGCAGGTGGAGTAAACGTTACAGCACTTGACACCACAGCAGTTGGATCAAGTTCAAATGGAGCAACATGGAACTCAACATCAACCATTGAGAGGTCAGTCACATTCGCCAACAACAACACAATGAGGGCATTCTTCAACGGCGGCGGCAAGATCAGGATTGATCCTAGTTGTACAACAGGTATCGACGGCGACAAAGACACGGTATTCAATGACTTGACTGTGACAGCGATCGGTAACTTAGACATGGCGGCACACGCCACTACTAGATCAGGTTCGGGAGAGACACTTACAACAAACGGACTTGGAAATGGTTTCCATGATTTGGGCACAGGTTATACTACTTTAATTAAACTTACTTCAGACAACTCAGGTTACACTTCAAACACAGTTGAGATATCTGCCAAGTTGAACGCGGCGGTTGGTTCAGCGACAGTGGTAACTATCAAAATGGTGTCAACAGACGCAGACAACGATGACACATACACGTCTCCGAACACATCAGGTGTTCCATCAAATCCCAATGAAGCACCTATAATGACCTTGGCATTGATTGAACTATCGCCTAACGACGAACAGGGACTTGCGGCAGACATCAAATCGGCTTCAAACGCAGAAGTTTCAAACTCAGCATCATAATAATTTTACCAGGTTGATTTACCACCATAATTATTGTATAATTGTGGTATGGATATTCGCTCTTTAAAACAACAATCAGATCTATCTTACGATGTGGCAGTTGCTAAACGCAACGCTCTGGAGAAAGCACATTCGCGACAGGTATTGGCATACAATGGAAACCTTTTCCGTGCTGATCCCCAGACAATATGCCTTGTGAGAACACTCAAAGAGACCCACAGCATCTTTTTCGTACTGGACACGAACAACAATCCTGTCGAGATCAAGGACGCTGATGATTTTTTGAACAGACTGATTGCCAGAAACCAGGAGGCGTTAAACACATATCACCAGATGTATGAAACTTTTACAAAAAAAGGTGATTGATGACGCAAGGGGTATTATTATTCTGTTTTGACACGGAACATACTAGGTATCATAAGATACTTGAAAGATGTGTTGCACTTATCAAGAAAAATTTAAAACTAGAAATTACTGTTGTAACAAACTTTGATACATTCAAAAAAATTTCCCCACTTGGCTTTATAAATTACAAATTTATTGACCCTGAATTGGGCAATACGAAACTAGGCAAGACCTGGAACAACGTTGACAGGCATTTGGCCTATGAACTTTCTCCATATGACAAAACTATTGTGATGGACATCGACTATTTTTGTTACACGGACAATCTTTTACAACTGTTCGATACAGATTACGATTTCCTTTTGCCAAACAAAGCACATGACCTAAGCAACAGGAACAGTTTCGATCATAGGAGGTTCAGTCTCATACCGATGGTATGGGCCACGGTGTTATACTTCAAGAAGAACAAGAAAGTCGAGCAAATATTCCAGATGGTCAAGTACGTGAAAAAATGGTATCCATACTTCAATGAACTTTATAGGGTCAGGGCAAAAAATCTACGTAATGATTATGTATTTGCAATAGCACTACAGCAATTGAAAGGCTTTGTGGGATATGATATATTGCCTTTTGCTCTAGCAACACTACCACCTGACTGCGAGGTGTTAAGTTTTGAAGACGAAGGTGTTGTATGGAAGCACAACGATAAGATAAGTTTTGTTGCACAACAAGATGTACATATTCTTAACAAGGAGATAGCAGATGTCTAGAGGTTTCCTATGGTTCGCACAAAATAACGATAAGGTTGATTACGTTGAAATTTCAATTAAACTTGCCGAAAGCATTAAGAAGCACAATAGTGAAAACAAGATCTGTGTGATCACAGATGAAAAAAGTAAATTTGAAAATAAATTTGTCGATGTAGTAAAGGTAATGAAGCACGACGACAGTGCAGACCATGAAATTAAATGGGCAAACGAGTACAAGGCATTCTCTTTGACTCCTTTCACCCACACGATCAAACTAGAATCTGACATGCTATGGACAATAAACACTGACTGGTGGTGGCATCATTTGGCACAGCACGACCTTGTGTTCAGTGTAAACTGTTTTGATTACAGGAGCAACATAGTTAATGACTCACTGTACAGGAAACTGTTCGTAAGGAATCACCTACCAAACATATACAACGGCCTGATGTATTTCCGTAGGAGCAAAAAGGCGCAGAGATTTTACAATATTGTGGAAAGCATAGTGAAAAATTGGGAAAAGGTAAGAACAGAGATGCTGATAGCATGTCATGACAAGTATCCAAGCACAGATGTTGTGTTTGCACTTGCATATAGAATAATGGATCCGACCACAAGTGAGTTGATAGACTATGATTGGTTCAAATTCATACACCACAAGCCAGACATAAACGGATTGAATAGAATTTCAAATCAGAACGATTACTTACTGCCCAATAGCAATAATGGACGTGTTTACATAGGTGAAACACGTGTCAGCAGACTGTGGCACTACCATGATAAGGAGTTAGATGTCAGCGATATTTGATGCACTGAAAAGTTTACCTAAACGCGAACCCAAGAAACATTTTGTCATGATAGATGGCAATGAGATTGAGGTAACGCTGGAAAAGAAATTGGAAATAATGAGGCATGGAGAGGACAAGTACATGATCGAGGACAGTAAATTAGTGCTCAAACCCATACCTAAGATCAAATCCAAATTCAAGAAACTAATTGAATCCGAAAAAGGATATCATTTTGTTGACAACGACATACATTGGCCAGAGAAAGTGGCCGAAGGAGGCAAGACATGGCAGATAGAGTACGAATAAGCGATCTAGATTTTGTTTACATCTCCTTCAAGGAGCCCAACAAGGAAGAAAATTGGGCAGATTTAAAAAATAAAGTTCCATGGGCAAAACGTGTTGATGGTGTAAAGGGTTTTGATTCAGCACACAAAGCCGCGGCAGAAAAAGCAGAAACGGATTTCTTTATTTCAGTCGATGGTGATAATATTCTTGACGAAAGTTTTCTTTTAGAAACACTAGACTGGACAAAAACAAATAAAAAAGCAGTGCATCGTTGGCGGGCAAGGAATAATGTAAATGGATTGGTCTATGGCAACGGTGGTTTGGTAGGTTGGTCAAAAGAAACATGTCTACAAATGAAAACTCATGAAAATGCAGAGACAGAAGAGAATCAAATTGATTTTTGTTGGGGAGTGCCTCATGAGAATTTACATAACTGTTATAGCACAACAATAATCAATAGTAATGCTAAACAAGCCTTTATAGCAGGATACAGAGAAGGTGTAAAAATGAGTACTGAAAAAGGTAAACCTATTCCTGCAGGAAATTTCAAAACAATATGGAAAAACAATTTACGAATATTGAGTACTTGGTGTTCGGTAGGTGCTGACGTTGAAAACGGCAAGTATGCTATGTTAGGTGCAAGAATGGGTTGTTTTTATACTGTAATCGAAGACAACGATATTTTTAAGATCAGAGACTTAGATGATATGCAAAAATATTTTGACGAAACAACAATAGAAAACATAGATCATGAATTACTAATGTTTGGTAACAGTCTAAGACAACAGATTGATATTCCTATTGCTGAATTCAATGAAACAGATAGCAGGTTTTACAGGTTTGTAATGCCACCACACATAAACAAAGGAGTGCAAGACCGTGAGTACTAGTGATTACAAGTTGGACGCATTGAAGGCAAAGGAGAAGCTCAAACAAGTTTCTCCCACCATGTGCCTGGCCAAGTGGAACCAGACCTCACTGCACCTGCCAACTGGTCTCACGAACTCATGCTATCACCCACCACTGCACAAGATAGATGCAGAACAATTGACAAAGAATCCCGCGGCACTGCACAACACCGTGGAGAAACTGGACCAGAGGTTCAAGATGCTGAATGGAGAACGTCCTGACGGATGTTCCTACTGCTGGAAACTGGAGGACACGGGCGAGATGTCAGACAGGCACTACCGTTCGGGTGAACCATGGGCCATGCAGGACTTCGAACAGATTAGAAAGAATCCAATGACCACAAGTTGGACGCCGAGATACGTGGAAGTGAACTTCAACAACGCTTGTAATTTAAAGTGTAGTTACTGTTCACCACAGTTCTCGACTACGTGGGCGAAGGAGGTGGACAGATACGGCGAATATCCTACATCTCCTCCCCATAACGCACCAGAACACTTCCAGGGCAGGCGAAAGCCAATACCACACAGGGAGGACAATCCCTACGTGACTGCGTTCTGGAAATGGTGGCCAACGCTGTACAAGAATCTAAAGCACTTCCGTATGACGGGAGGTGAGCCAATGATGGACAAGAACACCTACAAGGTGTTCCAGTACATAATAGACAATCCCAAACAGGACCTACACCTCAACGTGACCAGCAACATGTGTCCCCCTGACAAGAAACTGAAAGAGAAGTACTTCAACATGGCACAGGAGATATGTATGCAGGAGAAAGTGGAACACATGATGCAGTTTGTCAGCGTGGACGCATTCGGCAAACGTGCCGAGTACATACGAGACGGACTGGACTTCGACTACATGATGGACAACGTGGAGGAGTTCCTGGACCGTATTCCTGTGCGTAACTCCATCACGTTCATATGCACATACAACAATCTCAGTATAACCAGCATGGACAAACTTTTGTCGAAGGTACTGGAACTGCGTCAAAGGTACAGCAAGACATACCAGAGGGTTTGGTTCGATGTGCCACTGCTGAGACAACCCGCATGGCAACAGATCACGCTACTGCCGGAGTCATACCAGATCATACACGAGGACAACATAAAGTACATGCAGGCCAACTCCGGTGAGGCCAACGGGTTACACATATTCAAGGACTTCGAAATCCAGAAGATGCAAAGAAACCTCGCTTACTGGCGAGAAAACGCGGACGCAAGTACGCAAAATAAAAAAAACTTTTACGCTTTCTTTAACGAACACGATCGCAGACGCCTAACAAGGTTCTTGAATACTTTTCCTGAGATGGAAGAGTTCTGGGAGGATTGTAAGAATGCATAAGACTATAGCACACGGTTGCAGTTTCACAAATTATAAATGGCCTTGTTGGCCTAAATTTGTGTCGTGGTTTAATGGCGGAATCACAATGCAAAATAAAGGTAGATCGGCTAGTGGAAACGAAACAATATCTCGTGCTGTGATCAATAGTGTAATGAAACACAAACAGATAGATCATGTTTACATTATGTGGTCTGCGAGCGACAGATACGAAGTCATAACATTAGACGAGGGAGTGGATAACCTAGATGGCAGAATTACCTATAGGGTATGGGATGAAGACTTCAATTGGAGCACCTGGTTTGGAGGACATAGGTTAGAAGACAAACACGATTACTACAGGAGACATTTTTGGAACGAACAACAACAATATTACAGGACATTAGAACACATACACAGAACACAGATGTTTTTAGATAAGAAAAATATTCCATACACTATGATGTTGTTTAAACAAGATGTACTTTCTAAAAAATTTCATAGTGAAAGTGAACGTGCATTGTACAATGAAATTGACTGGACAAAATTTATATTCTACAAGGACAAGGCCGGCCTATGGGAGTTTGCTGAAGAAAATTATAAGGAATACTACGTACCAGGAGAATCTCACCCACCGCCCATAGCACACTACCACTGGGTCAAAGACATCATGTTCGAGAGTGATATACTCTGTCCAGACGATGAATATGATAAATTGAAAAATTATTTTAAGGGAAAAGACGGACGCCCTTAATTATTCTTTGCGTTTTGATTTTTTACAATATCTAAGAAATAATTCTTTACCTCTTTTAAGTATTCGTTGCTTTTGACAAGAGTTTTTTGTTGTGTTTTAGAAGAAGGCTGATGATAATCAAAAAGAAAACCGACAATTGGTGATTGCAAATTGTAAGAAATACTGCCGTTGTGACCTAAGTATAAATTACCTTTCCAATTAAAATCATTGTAGTTTTGCCATTTTGGCAATTTTGGGATTTGTACTGTATCCCAAACCATATTTTTGATGTCAATATCATTGAAATATATCTTTTTAATCTCGATAAATTTATCTGGTTCGCGTTTTATATCCTTACCAAAATGTTCAATTGTAAATGTAAAATTTTTCGTGTCAACTTGAAAAGGAAATTCAAAATAATCAGAGTCTCCTGTAAACTCACATTGTTTTTTTCCATTAATTAAAATGTTGCAAGTTGGATTTTCATTTGCAACGTATTCTATTCTACTGAGTATACGTTCCATTTTTAATCATTTCATAACTTTTCTTAAGTCTTTTTAAATGCATGTCACCATTCCATACATTGTATTTTAATTCCGTACAATGTTCCTGTAGCAATATTCTCCTTAAAATCCTTTTTTCGATACTGACTGGATTTTTTTTACTTTGCCAGTTAAGACCATGAGCGTGTTCGTTTGGAATGATAGGAACAATGTCAAGAGCTTCCTGTTGTTTGAATAATGGTGTACCGTCATCTAGACTTGCGATGCCGCCTAGATTAACTCCGTACAGTGTGCCCTCGATTGCGTACTTTTGTAATCTGGTGAACATATCTAAGGTATCTTGAAAATCTTTATCTGTTTCTGTTGGATATCCTACAATTATAAAGAAATAACACCTCATACCTACTCTGTGGATTTGTTCCATGCAATAGTTAAGATCGTCATTGGAAAATCCTTTTTGCATATGTGCCCGTACTGATTCACTGCCAGACTCAACTCCCCAGCACAAATTATCACAACCGCTTCTTGCGGCCATGTCAAAGTCTTCAGGAGTCATTTGTGACTTTGATCTAATGATAAATTGTCCTCCCCAACGGAAAAACTTATCAGGTAAATCGTTTTGTTCATAATAATTTACAAGGGTCTTACACAGTTCTCGATACGCTTTCATACTGCCGTTTATCAACGAGTCCATAAAAAAGAAATCTTTTATACCATGTTGCTTGTAGTTTTCTATCATTTCGTTGGCAATGTTTTGACCATCCCTGAATCTAAATTTTGTCCAAAATTCATGAATGTCACAAAATGAACAGTGTCTCACACACCCCCTGCTACCTGTCACAGGCAGGAGTTTCTTGTCATGATATCTATAAGGTAAATCGATAACATCAGACCAATCTGGATAAGGAATTTCATTTAGATTGGCAATGCCCATGTATGGATTGCCGTTTATTCCAGGATAGTCAAATTCACCTCCAAGTAACTTCGCGAGTGCAATATCGCCGTCACCTTTGATGTAGGCATCGATCAACGATTCATTCAAAAGTTTATCACCGTAATCAGCATTAGAACTGGCAATACCTTTGGTGCTAATACCTGCACCACCAATCATGATTTTTCCATTGAACTTCTGTCTTAACATTGTGATGATTTCGGTGGTAGCACGTTGACATAAGAAGGTAAAAACGCTGAACCCAACCCATCTAGGATTTAGATCTATAATTTCTTTACATATCAATCTATAATATTGTTGTATTAATTCATTTGTTTCGTCAGACACGTCTCCGTTAATGGTAAAATAATTTTCTAGTTCGGAGATAGTGTTCTCATCAGATTGTGCCTGCCATAATTTTATATTGTAATCAATCACTTTACAGGTATAACCTTTTTTCTGTACACAGGCTTTTAGAAGACTTGTACCGGCTGGTGCGTATGCTGTACTCATGAAAGGTATATTCAAAAGTAACATATCTAATTTTTTTACCATATTGATTTTCAACTTTAAATAGTGTTATAATAGCATACTTATATCATGAAAAAAACGGGCATTATAAAAAATATTATAGATCAATCCTTTATAGATTATATGTTAGAACACTATGAAAGGTTACCAAAAACTGATAATGGACTACGTCACAGTGCCGACACACTTATAGAACAAGATTTCAATCAGAGATTCAAAGAAAAAGTAAGTGATGTGGTGTCTAAGCATTTTGATGGAACTATATGTCATTGTAGCATTTACAGTGATTATGCTCCGGGTGGTATACATTCAGATGGTTATATCAAAGAACCTGAAAACAAACCACTAGATTATACAATATTGATACCGCTGATATCCGAATACAAAGAGAATGCCACAGTGATTTTTAATGAATCATCTGAGCAGGCAACAACATTCAATGAAGCAACTGGATTGGGAAATAAAGGTATACGATCATACGATCAAAAAGATTTGCCTATAGGCAAGTCCATATCTGGAAATTTTATGAAAACTTATCTGCCTCATCTCTCTGTTAAAAGTTTACCTTTTACTATAGACTCTGTGTTGTATTGGAACGTTGGATCAGTGTTATACTGGCCTAGAGAAAGATTTCATGCTTCTGCTTATTTCTCCAAAAACACTATGAGAAAGGCCATGGTTATTTTAACAAATGAAAACTAGTTTTGATCAAAACTTATTACCCGGTGAAAGTTTCGCGAAGTACAAAGAAAGAGTGTTGGATACAAAAAGCAGTTCCTTCTGCGGTGCGAAGTGGTACTATGCAACTGTGTGGCTAGATACGGGCCAAACCACAGCATGTCATCACCCTTTGCCACACCAGATAGATGCCAATGAAGTTTTGAAAAATCCAAAATTATTAAGCAACACACCTCAAAAGAAAAAAGAACGTGCAGAAATGCAGAAAGGTATACAGTGTGTAGGTTGTGATTACTGTTGGCGTGTTGAAAATTTAAAAGCAGACAAGATAAGTGACAGGGTTTACAAATCAGTTCTTTATACAGATGAAGATTTGCAAAAAGCATACGAGTCGGATCCTTCTGAGGATTTTGACTTACGGTACCTGGAATTAAGTTTTGACCGTACTTGTAACTTTGCGTGTAGTTATTGCAATCCTGCGTTCTCGACCACGTGGGCCAAAGATATCAAAAAACACAACGCATACAAAGACATTGGCCCCAATGGTGACGATCACTACGGTCACACACATTCGAATGGTAGGCACGACGAGGATGATAATCCATATGTGAAGGCCTTTTTTAAATGGTGGGAATCTGACTTAAAGAAGACGCTCACACATTTAAGACTGACCGGAGGAGAACCTCTAATGAGCAAACACACATGGAAACTGCTCGACCTAATGGCAGAAGGTGATTCGAACGTTTCATATTTTGCAATCAACACCAACTTGAACAGCAAACAATCACTGATAGACAAATTAATAGACAAAGCGAGAACAATAAATGGATTACACATATACAGTAGCAATGAATCCGTAGGTGACAAGGCGGAATATATCAGGGACGGATTAGACTGGGACAAGTGGGTAGAAAATTTTAACAAGGTTGCAGATTCCGAATCATTTGATTCGATGCATTCAATGTGTACAATAGGAGCCTTATCTCTTGAAGGACTTGTTGAATATCTAGATTGGTGTATAGAAATAAAAAAGAAGTCAAATTCCAAAGACGGAGTAACATTCACACTGAATATCCTACGTTTTCCAAACTTCCAGAGTTGTTTGATTTTGCCATTTGAGCTGAGAGAAAAATTTGCCTCTGATTTGTCAAAATGGTTAGAAAAAAACAAGAGTTCAGACCTATTGCACAGCATGGAGATTGAACAGGTAGAAAGATTAATCGAGTACTTGGAGAATCGATCAAATAAAATACCTAACAGAGAAAACACAACAAAATGGTTCAAGAACTATTTCACACAATACGACAAACGTAGGGGGAAAGATTTCGAAAAGACTTTCCCTGTAATAGGAGAATGGTATCATGGCATATGATTATGGGGCCAAAGAGCCCGAAAAATTAAAGATAAAGAACATGACTCCTCGTCAGAAGGAATTGTTGATCGAAAGTGATACTTTCTGTATGCTTCCTTGGATGCACCTCCATGCCTACCCAGATGGCAGGGCATATCCGTGTTGTTTTAGTTTTGATCGATATCCAGTTGGTGACTTCAACAAACACAGCATGAAAGAAGTCTTTAACAATGAAAAAATGAAAGAGATGCGTAGGAACATGCTGGCGGGTAGAAAATGTAAACAGTGTGCCAAGTGTTACGACCAAGAGGACTCAGGCTTTTTTTCATTACGTCTAAGTTCTAACAAACATTTTGGACACAATATAAATTTAGTAGACTCAACCCAAGCCGATGGTACAGCGGACTTCGTAATGAAATATTGGGATATAAGATTTAGCAATATTTGTAATTTTGCTTGTCGAAGTTGTGGAACTTGGTTTAGTTCAAATTGGTATGAAGATCACATTAAAATAAATGGCGCTCCTCCTAATCATGCAAAAATAATAAAAGTGGGCAGGAAAGCAGACGATATGTGGGAACAGGTTTTGGAGAACATTGATCATGCCCAACAATTTTATTTCGCAGGTGGTGAACCTTTAATAATGGAAGAACACTATAGAATATTAAAAGAATTAGATAAAAGGAAAATGTATCACGTCAGATTAATATACAATACAAATTTTTCACGCCTTAAGTTTAAAGATATGGACGTGTTGGAGTTATGGAATAAGTTTGATTCCGTATCCATAGGTGCCAGTCTTGACGCCGAAGGTCCACGAGCTGAGTTGATGCGTACCGGAACCAAATGGGAACAAACAATAAAGAACAGGAAAAGAATGATGGAAGTTTGTCCACAGGTTGATTTTTACATATCTCCAACGGTTAGCATTCCAAATGCACTTCACGTAGCGGATTTTCATAGGAACTGGGTCGAGCAAGGCTTGATAAAACCTCAGGATTTTAATTTCAATCTTTTACAAATGCCTACGTGGCAAAGGATGGATATACTTCCATCAGAATATAAAGAGCAGATCAAAGAAAAATACACAGCACATTTAAAATGGCTGAAGGAACAAGATCACCTGACTCGTGCAAGTAAAGGATATGAATCCGCATTAGATTGGATTTTTAAGAAAGATAATTCAAGACACCTTGCATGGTTTTTTGAAAGAACTAAAAAGTATGATGAAGTAAGAAATGAAAAATTTACAGATGTCTTTCCTGAATGGAAAGAACTTTTTAAAAAATATGACAAATAGATTTCCCACTGCTGATGAAAGATGGCCAAGAAGGGGTATAGTTTCCAAAATGGGCAAAAGGATTAAACCCAGTGAAGGCAATAAAACATTCTGCATGGCGCCATGGACTCACACCTACCTTTCACCACAGATGGAACGTAGATTGTGTTGTAGTTCACGTGAAGATTCAAAGACTTTCAATCAATACATTGATTTGAATAAAAAATCACAGCCTTTCTCACCGGATACTTTAGAGCAACACTGGAATAGTGATTACATGAAAAAGATCAGGGTAGACTTAATGCAGGGCAAGGAAGTACCACAGTGTCAGGTATGCAATGGCAAACTTTTATCAGTGGCTACATACAGGTCACATTTTAACAAGTTGTTTGAATCACAAATTGATGAAGCATATGAAAAGACCAGTGACGACGGACACACAGATATGAAAGTTACAAGTTGGGACTACAGATTCAATAATCTTTGTAACTTCAAATGCAGGATGTGTGGAGACATGCTGAGCTCCAGTTGGGAAGCGGAAAACAAAGACACAGGCAATTGGGATCCATACAAACCTTCGCAGATGTGGATGAGGAAAGACATAAAAGCCGAGATTGACAAATTTCACGATAAAGTGATTGTAAATGAATTCAAGGAAGCCGTAGAAGCAAGAACCATCAAAGAAATATATTGGTGTGGCGGAGAACCTTTAATGTGGAAAATACATTGGGAATCAATGAAAAGGATCATAGAACTGGATTATCAAGACAGTGTAAGCATAAGGTATAATTCAAATATGAGTAGAATAAACTTCTTTGGTATGAACTTATTTGATGATATTTTGAGTAAATTTAAGTATTGGAATATATTGGCCAGCATCGACGGATCAGGCGAGGTAGGAGAGTATGTAAGATCAGGATTGAAATGGGACGAATGGTTTGAAAACATGCAATATGCTAGAAAGTTCACAAAACACAGAAGAGATCTAAGGATGGATTTGACCATGACAATGCCGGGAATGGTAGGATTGCAGGAAATGTTGGAAGCCGCAGAAGAGCTGGATGTTGATGTTTTAGCAAAACGGGTATTTGGTTTTGACCCGTCGAACATATGGTCGCCTATGTGTTTGCCTCGTAAAATATTAAACAGGATAGTTGATGAATTTCTACTTAAAAATAAAAAAAAATTAACAAAGCACATTTATTTTATAAATGCTCTGCAAGATTTAAAACATAAACCAACGTACGACGAAACATACAGTAATAAAGAATACCACGCAGGTCTGGAAAAAGGGAAAGCAACAGTTGAACGTTTAGATAGAGTGAGGGGAACCGATATAAAAAAAATACTTGCAAGGGATGATGAAATATTAAAATGGTGGACAAATATATAAAATCAAACATGTGTCCGTTGCCTTGGACTCATCTGGAAGTGGATGTAAACGGTGGTGCATCACCTTGCTGTCTGTATAAGGGCAGTGTGCCTGGTGTTAAAGTTTATGAACAGAGTTTAAAGTCTATCCAGCAAACTGAATATATGGAACTTCTAAGAAATAAGTTTAGGAAAGGCGAACGTCCACATGGATGCCAGAGCTGTTGGCAGGAAGAAGACGCAGGAAAAACTTCTAAAAGACAAAATTCTCTATACAAAATGCGTAGCAGTTTAGAAAACTGGACACCTGATAGCGAACCAACGTTGAAGTTCATCGACTTTAAGTTAGGCAACGTGTGTAATTTAAAATGTAGGATATGCGGATCGTGGAGTTCCTCAAAATGGGCCCAGGAAGAAATAGATTATGAGACAGCCAAAGGCGGAGATAATCCTGTGGCCAGAAAACAGTTGAAGGAAGGCGGATGGCCAAAACGTAACCCGCAGTTCTTTGAGGAGTTGAAGGAGGATCTAAAACACGTGGAGTACTTTGAATTCACTGGAGGAGAACCGTTCATGATTAAAGATCACTTCAAGATACTGATGCACTGTGTAGAGAAAGGATATGCCAGGAACATAGACATACACTACAACACCAACGGAACACAGTTGCCACCACAGGAAATATTTGACCTATGGAGTTATTTCAAACATGTTGAAGTTGCATTCAGTATTGATGATGTGGGACAGGCATTTGAATATCAGAGACATCCTGCCAATTGGAGAGAAGTAAGTGCTAATCTTGTGAAGTTCAAAGAAATGAAAACAGCAAACATGGACTTTCAAATATGTTCAACAGTATCAATTTTTAATGTGTTCAACTGGGCCAAGATGGCCTTATGGGTGGCACAGTTTCAACCTAAGTTTTTTTATGTTAATACTTGTTTTGATCCAGACGTGTTTAACATACAGACCTTGCCTAAACAGGTCAAGGACATAGTGACAGATAGGTATAACATGCTGACAGACTATCAGCCAAGCATAAGATTCATGAATGCAGTGGACAGAGATACATCAGAAATGCGAGAGCAACGTAAGGCAAGAATTTTACAGACAGACAAATACAGGAAAGAAAATTTTGGAGAAGTTTTCCCTCTTTTAAATAAGGTACTACAGATATATGGGTAAAAACAAATTAATAGCAGGAGGTTGTAGTTTCACATTCGGCAACGAGCTGAGTGATGATGACGGCAAAACACCATCAAAGATTTCATGGGCATACAGGCTGGCTCAGGCAGATCAATACATATGTGCGGCACACCCAGGTAGTGGAAATTCAGGTATTGCTAGACGTGTGTTCGAAGAAGTTTCACTGAGCGATAATGTTAAAGGCGTCGTAGTGATGTGGAGTTTCCTATCTCGATATGATTGGGCCATGCCCAGGCATAAAGTTCTAGAAAAAACAAGATGGGCTTCCATCTCTCCTTGGGACACTAATACAGGAAATGAAGAAGCATTCAGGACTATGGCAGGTTCTGAAACACAGTGTCATGAATGGACTAAAAGGAGAGAAGCATTTAAAAATACCGGTGTAAAGGATTTCGCTGAATCAATATACAAGTATGCGGCTAACGAATACCATGAGATATATCTAAGTTGGAAGAGCATTATTTGGTTGCAGAACATTTTGGAAAAAAAGAAAATACCATTTATGTTTACACTGGCAGACAATAGTTTATTCTACAAAATGTTTGATCATCACAAGGATCAAGACAATCTTATGAAAGCACTACACGGTGAAATAGATTTTACCAAATGGTTTAGTTTTGGTGAAAGGATGATGGGGTTTAACCAGTGGGCATTACTTAATGATTATCCACGTGGGACAACACATCCACTAGACAAAGCCCATGAAGATGCTGTAAAATTAATGTTACCAACGTTTAAAAAACTGATAGGAGGAGTATAATGTTTAATTGGATTAAGAACATATTTAATAAAATCAAACAAGAAATTGCTTACAGAAAAAGACTGAAAGCACTCAAGAAAAAAGACCCGTTTATATACAAGTAAAACATGGACATACTTAATAAAGAAAAACTGAAAGAGGTTTTGCAACGTTGGAAAGGTCATCCTTCTATAACTGACCTTATGGAAAGATTTGATAAACTTCAAACATATACCAAAAAGAAATTAGAAAAAGAGCCAAAGTTTGATCTTATAGAGATGCCCTACATAGATTGTAAAGAAGACCCTGTGAGGCCTGAACTTGATCTAGCATTCAGACAGGCATACGGTAGGAAAATATATGGATTGAAAGACGAAGAGGGAGATATCTGTGCAATAATGTGTTTCGCATTCACGAATCAAGTGCCAAAGACAGTGGAAGAGATGGATGTATTAAGCAAGGACGCCGCCATGCAGGCAGTACACAGGGCAGGTATGCAAGGCAACATCGCCATCGCCTACACGGTGTGGGCAAAGAAAAGAGGCGGTGGTAAACACATGGTCAATGAAGTTTACAAAATGGTCAAAAAATCAGGACACCTTAATAGGTTAGTCACACTATCCCCACTGACAGAAATGGCCAGAAGATTTCACATCAAGAACGGTGCGAAAGAATTACAAGTAAATGAAAAAACTCAAAACTTCGAATATGATATTACGTTAGAGGATTGGGAGAAAGCACTTGAAAAGGCAAAAAGGTTTTTCAAAATAAGATGAGAAAGTTAGGGATCAGGATAGATTTTTAATGACATGGTGGAATTTTTACTGTTACAACTGTAAATGGAAAGGCGTTGCAAACGATCTTGACCAGGATTACAATACAGAGGAATGGTGGGTGTGTCCAAAATGCAAAAGCACACAGATAGAAGATCTAGGGTGGCACGAAGAGGAGAAGAATGAAGATACTGGGAATTAATTGTATGAATCATGATGCCGCCATGGCGGTGGTGGATTACAGTTCTGGCATTGGTGAAGTATTATGGGCCGCACATGCAGAACGTTATTCCAAAGTAAAGAATGATCATTATTTAAATTATGCCATAGTCAATGAGGCAAACACATTTGGACCATTCAACAAAGTCATTTATTATGAGAAACCGTTGCTTAAAAAAACGAGACAACTGTATGCAACGCAATGGGCAGATGCATTCAGTTACACAGAAATGCCACAGTGGCATTTGGATCACTTTAATATCAAAATAGATGAGTATGTGAAACATCATGACTCACACGCCGCGGCAGGGTATTTTACTTCACCTTTTAGAGAAGCAACAATACTTACAGTGGACGCAATAGGTGAGTGGGATACGGTGTCTATATCTACTGCTGACAAAGTTTGGATAGAACGAAAAGAAACAATCAAATATCCACACAGCATAGGTATATTATATTCTGCATTCACACATCGGTGTGGACTTAAACCTGCGGAAGAAGAATATATTTTAATGGGCATGGCCGCTTACGGTGAGCCAAAATACAAAGATGATATCTATAATGACTTTGTACATCAATCTCCTTTTAAACTCAAAAAGAATCTGCACAGAGGATTAAGTGACTGGCATCCTGAAGCAGATGTTATGGATCTTGCCGCAAGTATACAATCAGTTACAGA
>CETI01020781.1_pt1 | contig 23500 bp, 21 predicted proteins | sample 361441 | NCBI WGS metagenome assembly CETI01 (sample SAMEA2622478, study PRJEB7988) | marine metagenome | biome: marine biome (ENVO:00000447); feature: deep chlorophyll maximum layer (ENVO:xxxxxxxx); material: "saline water (ENVO:00002010), including plankton (ENVO:xxxxxxxx)" | depth 90 m | reverse complement strand
GCACCTACACCAGCACCTACACCAGCACCTACACCAGCACCTACACCTGATCCAGGTACGGGTACGGGTACAGGTACGGGTACAGGTACGGGTACTTAATCTTTATAATTTCTTAGGTAGTGGTAGAGATTATCTTTTCTGATTAGTTTTGCGCCTGGATCTTTAGTTAAAGGTCTCCATTTAAAGTTAAACCAATCTCCAGATATAGGAATCTTAAAATATATGCCTTTGTCAAAACTACCTTCTCCAAATTGTTCTGCAGTAACATCAGTCTTAGTAAAAAAGGCACCCATTACTACTCCATTATGAAATCTCCTAGATATATCAAAGGTATAGCCCTTATCTCCAGCTAGATACTCTCCATAAGATAAGTGCAAAGAAAAAGGTAAAGATATAAGAGAATTATCTTTTGCATTCTCATAATAAAAATTTATATGCCCAGTTGTATTTGAATAATCCAATAAATCAAAAGCTAACTCATAATCTCTCTTATACACTTTGAATGCTTCAAAACCAATTGCAAAAGGAAGATTATCTCTATTCCACAAATATTCCATACCATAACCACTGAACATTTCTTCAAATATTCCAGCAGATATCTGTATATGATTGTTTTTAGATAAAGTATGAAAAAAGTCTAATTGAGATCTACCTAAAATAATCCTATCCTGAAAATTATTTAAATAATCTTTAACATCGGATCTAACCTGATTTGGATATGTATTAACAGGTGGTATATATAAGTCGTCAAAATTCTGCCATAAAGCATATTTTAAATTAGTGCTCCAAAATAATTTATTTTTAAAAATATATTGAGCGTTAAGTTCAGCCATTAAAGCAACTTTTAAAAAATCTTCTCTTCCAGCAATAAAAGGTCTTAAAACAAAATCTGGAGAATAAAAAAAACTTGACTCTTTTTCTCGAGAATACAATGTATCAATATTATTTGTATCAATTTCTATAAAAGCCTTTGACTTTACTTCTTTACTTTTTAAACCATTGACTCCATACCTAACTACAACTTCTTCATAATCTATACCTGAGTCAACAATTGATTTTTTTAAATTTTTATTAATAGATTTCAAAGTTGAGTAAGAACTGCTTTCATTTATATCTAAAATCAATAAATCTCCTGACTTTCTAATCTTCTGCACTTGAATCTCATTGAAATCCAAAAGAGATCTCAATCTTCCATAAGGAGATTTCTCATAAGGCTGATTATTTTTATAAGGTTTTGATTTGTGTTTTAATGAATTATCTTTCCAAACAAATTTTAGACCTGCATAATCGCCTCTTTCATAATTAAAAGCTATAGCAAAATTATCGTTTCCAATATATTCAAAACCAAAACTATAATCTGAACTCCTTTCTGGAAAAGAATGTGATGAAGGTAAATCAGTTGAGTCATGCTCAAACTTAAAAAGCCAATCATTATGGAATGAATAGCTTATTCCACCAAAAAGACCTACCTTTTCTCCAGAAAAATAATCATCAATATTTAATTCTCCTCCTTCTCCTAGTTGTGATTCTCTATATAAAAAAGAATCATTAATATCAATTAAAGGATTATCATATTGAAAATTACCTCCGTTTAATCTACCCCAGCCAATTCCAAGATGCATGTCTAATCTATCTTCACCATAACTTGCAACAATGTATTCTGAGGAATAAATGCCAGTACCTGCAATATCATTAAAACCGACAGCTATAGCAGGGAATCTGCCTTCTGACTTCAAACGAAATTTAGTATTAAAACCTTTATCTTTATAATCCTGATTAAATCCTGATCCATAAGGTCGTCCTTTTATACTTGTATAAAAAACTGATGCTTCAAACCAATCATAAGGCATTAAAGTTAATGTAATTTTTCTATCAGGATCCCCTCTATAAATTGTTAAGCCAGTAGATGATTCGTCATAAAACCTAGCTGTTGGTATATTTATTAAGCCAACTACACCATGATTATTTGGATTATTGTATTTAATCGAATCAGAAAAAATAAAATTTCCAATTAGCAGGAAAAGTACTAATCTAATTTTGAATTGCATTTAAAGAAGCGGCTGAAAATGCGAGATCGGCTATTATTTTAGTTGCCATGGCAATACTAGGAATAAGCTCAAGTTGATCAAGATTTCTAGGCACAACAATAGTATCTCCAGGTTCAATATTTACTTGTCCAGAAAATATATTATTTCCTGAACTTGCGGATAAACCATTAGCTTTAATTATGAAAACTGCTCTCTTATCTGCGTATTCTGAAAAACCTCCAGCTGCTTCAATATAGTCTTTAAAACTCAACGATTCATCATAAATGAAAGATGATGAATTCAAGACTTCTCCTTGAACAATAACCTCATATGATAATGATGGAATTACAATTAAATCGCCATCTTTTAGTGTAAAATTTTTAGTGGTTTCAGAATTTTGGTTAAATTGTCCAGCCACTCTACCAGTTGGCTCCACTAAATCTGCAAGTTTTATAATTGATTCTATGTCTACCATACCTCTATCAGAAACATTATTTGATTTTTGAATTATAGAATCAGTAAGAATTGATTTTGCTTCTCTTATTGCATTAATCTGCTTTTCTTTTACTTCTTCTCTTAATAATTGAATGCCATTCTCAAATGCATTATCACGTAGTCCTCCACCCAAGATGTATAAATCTAATAAAGTTGTAGAGCTAGAAACTAAATACTTTCCAGGATTTACAATTTCACCTTGAACTTCAACTTCAATTAAATTTTCACTTTCTGAAGGCATTGAAATAGCCACTAATTCTTCAGAATCAAAAATTATTTCATAGGCGTCTGTATAACTATCATTTTTTGTTACAACTGAAACTTTATCTAAGTCGATTTTAGTAGATGAGCCAAAAAATAAATGTAACTGTCTCGGAGAAATTTTTCCTTTAATAGGAATTCTTAAAGAATTTTCTGGCAAAGATACTGATATAAAATCATTAAGATTTATTTTTTCAACTAAAGACTTTTCTTTATTTTCTATATCTTTATCTTCATTAATAGTCTCGACAACTGAAATTGCTTCTTCTTCCTCTTCTTCCTCTTTGTTAACATTTAAAATATCTTCTCTATCAAAGAAATTTAGCTTGGTGTTATTGGTAACTTTTAAATTGGAATAGGAATCAGGATCTGATAATGAGAATGACGAAAAATTCTTCATCAGACCTCCTGAAATTGTGCTTTCATAAGTTACATAAAATGGGTATATTTCACTTGAGAATTTTAAGTTCTTTAGAAATTCACTCATATCTTGATTTTGTGCTGAATAAAAACCTGTAGTCACTGCATTCCCTGAAACGAAAGCTTCTTTTTGATCGATGCTTACATTTTTTCCTATATATAAAGCTTCTATAGTTTGATTGCCAACAAGTGCATTTTTGTTAATTTTTTTTGTTATCTTTCTGTTATTATTATTTACGGTAACGGTTATTTCTTCTTCATTACCATCCTTATCTAGACCAAGTGCAAAATCTATTAAATCTGAATATTTATCATTTGAAATATATTCATAAATTTTTGGTCTATTTACTGCACCAGATATATCAATAAAATTATTAGTTGATTTGATAAGAATAGTGTCGCCTTGCTGAATATTGATATCACCTTCTCGAGAACCAAAAATCAAAAAATCGTATAAATCAAAAATTATTTCTTTTTTACCTCTTTTTATTAGAATATTTCTTAATGAAGCATAGTCTTCAAATCCACCAGAATATGCAAGTGATGATATCACCGTACTAAATGGACTAACTATATATGTTCCAGGACTCTTAACTGCACCAATTATATTTATTTTCTTTGCAGCTAGGCTTTCTAAACTTACAGAAACTTCTGTTCCAACATAGGATAATTGAACAAGACTTTCTAAAGTTTTCCTGACATCTAATATTGATTCCCCAAAAACATTTATCGATCCGATTTCTGGAAAAAAAATACTTCCATCCATTAGAACTTCTAAAATATAAATACTCTCTTTTCCACCAGTTAACATTATTCTTAGCTCATCCCCTACTGAAATTAGGTAGTCATTTGTAACTGGAAGATCTGATGTTGCTGTAATCGATTTTGGTATAGATCTTATGTAATCAAATCCGAAAATTGGACTTTCTATTTCAAGAATAGTTTCTTGTTGATCAACTGAAGTGTCTTCACCAGTTGATCGATTCTCTATTTGCGCATCATCTATTGATTCAAGAAAATCACCATTCTCAGCCAAGATGCTGCGCAATTCTTCGGTTTCTTCTTGAGAAAAAAATAAAAAAGGTACTAAAAGCGATACGAATAATAATTTTTTATACATTTTTAAGCTGCCAAGAAATCAATTATAACCTAAGGCCACTGTAATTAAATAATTTTAAATTAATCTGCTGCATGATTCATTACCTCTTTTATAGCTTTACAAGTTAATTTAATTTCTTTTTGAGTAATTGTCGGGTGAATTAAAAATGTAAGCGATGTTTCTCCTAGTTTTTTTGCGACAGAAAGACGCTTCTTAGGCCTAAAAGAGGTATTATCAAAAGCTTTTTCTAAATAAACCTCAGAGCATGAACCAGAGAAGCATGGCACACCTTTTTCATTAATTTCTTTGATAATTCTATCTCTTGTCCAGCCAGATTTTAGTTTATCTTTTTCTATAAAAACATAACATTTGTAAGCAGCATGTTCGAAAATTTTATTATTAATAATAGGAACTCTTAGGCCATTTATAGAATTACATGAATCCCATATTGCATTTTGATTCTTGTTTCTTATTCTTGTCCATTCTTCGATTTTAGTAAGCTGATATCGGCCAATAGCGCCTTGAATTTCTGTCATTCGCCAATTAGTTCCAAATGATTCATGCAACCAGCGAAAACCATAAGGGTGTTTCTTTTTATAAACGGCATTAAAAGATTTTCCATGATCTTTATATGCCCACATTTTTTCCCAAAGTTTTTTATTATTTGTTGTAACCATTCCACCTTCTCCACCTGTTGTAATAATTTTATCTTGACAAAAACTCCAACAACCAACATCGCCGAAAGATCCAACTGACTTTTCTTTATATTTTGCGCCATGTGCCTGAGCACAATCCTCGATAATGAATAAACTATTCTTTTTAGCAATAGCCTGAATTTCATCCATGCTACATGGCCATCCAGCAAGATGTACACATAAAATTGCTTTAGTTTTTAAATTTATTGCGGATAAAATATTTTCTGGAGTTATATTCTGTGAATTACTTGATACGTCTACAAAAACTGGTTTAGCTCCAGCATTTATAATGCTTGAAACAGAAGCAAGGAAAGTCCTTGATGTAACAATAACTTCATCACCTTTGCCAATTTCTAAACATTTAAGAGCCAAATCAAGTGCTAGAGTTCCATTACCAACTGCAATGGCATAGCTACAATCTGAAAACTTTGCAAAATCATTTTCAAACTGCCTGCATTCTGTGCCCGTCCAATAATTTACTTTATTAGATAGGATAATTTTTTTTGCAATTTCTGCCTCTTCTTCTGAGAATGATGGCCATGGAGAAAAATTAGTATTCAACATTTTTCATTAGTTAATTTATTTATCATACGCTAAAACAATGTTTTGAGTATGTATTTCAAATCGCCCAATAATGTCCAATTACGAATATAATCCAGATTTAGTTGCACTTTCTTAGGATAAATTACTTCTTTATTATATTTTTCTGGATTTGATTTTGAAGCTAAAATTTCTTCTTCATCTTTAAACTCAATACTTGCTGGTCCAGTTATGCCAGGCCTAACAGTTAGGATTAATCGTTCATCACCTTTAAGTTGATCTGCAAAACCCTTCACATCAGGCCGTGGACCAACTAAGCTCATATCGCCACAAAATACATTCCATAATTGAGGCAATTCATCAATTTTTGCCTTCCTAAATAATTTTCCTGAAATTGTTATTCTAGGATCATCTTTAGTAGTCACAGTAGATGTAAAATTATCTATTGTTTGCATAGTTTTAATTTTGATTAGTCTAAAGGGTTTTCCATTCTTTCCAATTCTTGATTGAGAAAAAAAACCATTTCCTCTAACTTCAGAACTTGCAATTAGCCAAGCAAAAAATATAACCGGAGATAAAATTATTAGTCCAAAAAAGGATGCAAATATATCTATCATTCTTTTCAAAATTGAGTCAAAATTTTTCAAATACAAACCTCTAGATTTTTTTAGCAAGAAAATAAAATTTGCTCATTATTTTTTTAAGAAATTTTGATTTTGATGCCAAAAGGGCTACTTTTCTTATAAACATAAACCTATATTTTACAAATTTAGCACTGAATAAACTTGAATTCCAACGGTGTGGATGTGTGCTTACAACTACAGAATATCTACTTTTTGTTGTATCCAATAGATCTTCTATATTTTCAATGAGAATATCTTCATTGGGAATTTTGTCATTATTTAAAATATCGGCAATCACTTTAAAACCATAGCCAGCATCAGAAATGTATTTATATTTGCCACTAATTTTTTCTTTTCCTTGAACAACAATATCAAAAATTTCTGAAAATTCTTTTGCTATTTCTTTGTTTCTAAAAAAATCTTTATTGGAGCTCCATCCTTCTCTGCTCATCATTGGATTTCCATGTGGACACACAGAAGTCACTGAAAAACCTAATTCTTTAAATTTTTTTATTGTGGTTGAAAATTCATTAAGAGCTTTTTTCATATCTCCAGCATTTGAATCAAGAACATCATAATGATAAGTAACTTCATGGCCTAGATTTGATATTTTATTTAATAAATTACAATTATCTTCTAGTAAGTATGATTGAATATAAAAAGTAGCTCTAACTTTATGTTGAGCTTCAATTTCTGCAATTTTCAGTGCTTTTTTAACATTTGTTTCTACATCATGCTTAATTGCTATCCATTTCACTGAATCAGACAATAATGGTAATTCTGAAACTGTATAACATCTATCAGAATCGATTGACTTACAAAATTGATGCCACTCTTCTAAAATTAAATTCATATTTTTTTGATTTCTGAATCATAAATATCTTGAAGAATTTCAGTAAATTTTGTTGAAGATACATTTTTGGTGTATTCAAAATAAATAACTCTAGCATTATGCTGAATTAATTCTTTCTCAACTTCATTAAATAATGGCGTACCTTTCCAATCATCACCTACAAACATTACATCATATTTAATTTCATGAAATTGCTTTATTTTGTCTCGATGGGACTGAACTGCTACTTCATCAACTATTTCTAAAGCATCTATAATTTCACATCTATCTTCAAATGGAATAATAGGTTTTTTATTCTTATAGGATTCCACTAGCTCATCAGTGCTAACGCCGACTATAAGATGATCACATTGTTCCTTAGCTCTTTTAAGTAAATGCAAATGTCCAATGTGGAACATATCGAACACTCCTGTAGTGTAACCAATGACTTTTTTCTTAGATTCTTTCATTTCTTTCCTCATTTTTCTTTATCTGCATATTCTATTCTAAAATTTTTGTTAATAATTCAAAAAATCTTTTATTGACTACTTTATAGTCAAATTCAGTTTTTGCTGTTTTCAGTGCATTATTTTTTATTGTTTTACATAAATCAGGGTTGCTTGAATATTTTTTTATTGCTTCAGCGTAATCTCTTGAATCTTCAGGCTTCACTGATATGCCAGCTTGATTTTTTTCTATCAACCTACCTATTTCACCTCCAACTCCAACTACAGATGGGACACCATACGACATAAGTTCAAAAGTTTTAGAAGGAAAAACATTTTTAAAAATTTCTAGATCTCTTAATGGGACTATTGCACAACCAGTAAATTTAAAATAATTACGAATTGTTTCTCTCGAAACTGGACTTAGAAATCTTATGTTTTGCAATCCTAATTTTTTTGCGTAATCAAGAGCTCTTTGTTTATCTGGGCCTTCGCCTATAAAATAGAAAACTATATTTTCATCATCTCTAAGCAAAAAAGCTGAGTCAACTATTGTCAATAAATTTTGTGCATAACCATGTAAACCAGCATATAAAACACAAAACTTACTGTGATCTTCTATTTCAAAAGGATTATCAATTGTTTTTGAAGTATTATCATTTTTTGGAATTCTTACCCCGCATGGAATGTATTTAACCGGTATCTGATCATTTCCCATTTTTTCTTTTACTAAATCCACCATACCAGGAGTTGCAACTGTTATTAATGATGAATTTTTATATAGAAATATTTCTAATTTTTCTAATACTTTAATGATAAATTTATTTTTTATGCTCCCCATCTGTATTGCAGATTCTGGCCATATATCTCTAATATCAAGAACAAACTTTGAGCCTTTTATTTTTGCAACTATTAATCCAGCTAAAGCAGAAAAAATTGGTGGGCTTGTGGCGATAACAATATCTGGTGATTTTAAGAATAGACCTCTAATTAACGATGTAAATAAAAAGGATGTGTAATTAATAATTCTTTTAATGTTGCTCTTATTATCTGAAGGAACAACAAAAACATTATGATGATTGATGCCATTTTTTTTTGTTGTACGAAAAAATGATAGCCAATCCCTGTTAATAAATTTACCTTGTGGAAAATTAGCAAAACCCGATATAACATCAATCTGCTTTATTCGATCTTGCTTTGCTAAATAAGATGCAAAAGAATCAAACATAAAGCCACTTGGCTCCATTTCAGGTGGAAAAAACTGTGTGAAAATTGTCACTCGCATTGCTATATGCCAATCTTATGGTTTTTAAAGAAACAAAATCCTAGGATGAAAAGCAATTGTTCAAGTATTATGGCTGCGCAGAAAATTTCAATCTTATAAACAGTCAGTGGAGCAATAGATAGCGCAACAACTGATCTTTCCCAGCCTGTATATAAACCTAAGACACCACGATCGACGAACCAATCTTTTAATGGCGTAGCATCCCAAAATAATATGGTTGGATCATAGAAATTACTATCTTTTAAAGACATTAAAAATCTAATAATAGGCAGTAATATGTAAAACCCAAAAAATAAACAAGTAGATGCCAGAGATAGATCAAGGCTCCAAAGAAAACAGAATGCAACAAAAAAAGATCTAACTTTATCAGCTATAGCATCTAAAGTTGCACCAAACTTAGAGAAAGTATTTGTGGCTCTTGCTACTCTACCATCAGTGCTATCTAAAATTAGCGCTCCAAAAAAAAATATAGAGCCTAAAATATAGGATTGGTTTAGGTATGCTATGCCGCTAAAAATGGCGAAAAATAAGCCTAATAGAGTCACATAGTTTGCTTTGCAATTTAATCTAATAAAAAGTTTTGCCAGAGGTATAGCAACCAAATCCTGAACATAGACACTGAATAGAAATCGACGTTTATTTTTTTCCATATTCTATCTGATCAATAATAAACTATATCTGAGATATAGTATCTTTTTGTTTGTTAATTAATTTATTGTTTGGAGCAGTTGTAAGAAAAACTACTATAAAAAAAATAAATACAATTGGGTTTCCTGGGGAGCCAAAAAAAGCTATTTTAAATAAAAATATCCAAAATGCTTTTTTTGATAATTCACTGAATTCTGCATAACTTAGCATCATTTTTCGAAACAAGTAAAATGATAATATTGTCCCAATTAGTCCTAAATCTAGCATAAGGTTTGAAATAACGCCTGCGCCCCTAAATGCAACTATTTCTCCATTTCCAACCACATCAAAAAATCTAAAATCACGAAAATCTAACCCCGATTCTAGAACAGCCTGAATGGATGAATAAGGCCAAGATCCAATTCCAAACCCAAATGGATGATTAATTCCTGCTAGATAAAAAGAGTATAGTCCTAAAACTCTATTTCCTGATTCGTTTGCAATATAAAATATTGCATCATTTAATGCCTCTGTTTCTTGAAGAAAAATTACAAGATCTCCAGCTCTTCCCCCAAATTGAGGCAGTAAATTAATTATGAAATATAGCCCGAAGAAACCGACTAGCAAAGTAGCTAATGTCGAGAAAAGATAAAATCTAAAATTTACATGTAAAATTGCAAAAGCACCTAAGGAAAAAACAACGACAGAAAAAGATTTAATTATTAACGCTTGATAAAAAATTAAAAAAATATCTATAGCCACATTCTTAAAAGTATTCTGTTGGCCAATCCTATATATTAAATAAATTAATGTTAGCTCGATACCTGCTCTTGCTGGTTCTGTCGATAATAGTGTCACACCACGATTAATTTCTGATAAAGCACTACCATCACCTCTTGGTATTAAATACTGAATTAACGTTCCAAGAGTTTCTGAACCTATAGACTGAATAAAGCCTAAAATAATTAGCACCCAAAAGATATTTCTACTTAAGGTGGTTATTATTTTGACATTCTTTGAGCCTAGTAATAGTAATGTTTGAGACAACAAAATAAAATTCATATAAGCGGCAATACTTCTAATAATATCTGTTTGAATTGAACCACCATTTAGAAAAGAATGTGCTAGAACTAGAGAACAAGAAAAGCCCATTAAAATAATTAGCAGTAAAATATATTTATTAATATGTCTTAAGTAAAATAAAGAAAATATTATGCCCCATGGAAAAATTTCTGAATTATATGCCCCAAATGTAATTGATGGTAAAAAGAGCAAAACTGTTAATACTTTAAACACGATTCTCCGAAAGAATTAAATTGATAACCTATCTTTTTCTAGTCTAGTAAAAGTAGAGGTATATATAAATACTGAAATAAATATAGCAGATAGACTTAACATCAATAGGTACATTTCTAAACCAAAGAAAGGAATGCATATGCCAAATATAAATACAAGCAATAGATACAAAAGATTAATTCTAAGTTGTTGTTTAATATATCCTACAGCTATAGACATTGTAGCGAAGCATTCAAAACAAATCCTTGAAATTGAGAGGGTCATAATTAGTAAGGCTAAAGTAGTTTTTAAATCCCATAATGATATATAAGAATTCATAAAATTATTTGGTAGAGATACTAGAAAAATAAAATATAAAGTTATTATTAATATCAACACTAAAAAAGATCTATTTAACAAAATCTTTATTTTTTTTGATTGTTTTCTATGTTTCGAAAAGAATGGGAAAGTAATTTGTGTATATATTGCGATTAATAGGCTAATTGGATAATTTAGAATTTGTTTCAGAAAACTATACAAACCCAATGTACTTGGTGAAGTAAATGCCGCTACTATTAATTGATCGAGCTTACTTGTTAGATAAACTGTTAGATTGCTTATATATTGTCTGGATAATGTAATCAGAGGAATTTTAGTTTTCATGTTTAGTCTAATAATTTTTCCATAAAAAAATTTAAGCATCATAAAGCGCAATGAGACTTGTATGGTAACTGATATAAATAAAGTAAATATGCCTAATTCGTATCTAAGCAATATAGGTACAGTCATTAACATCGAAAGAACTGGAATAAAATCCACTAAAGCTAATTGTTTTAATTTCAGGACTTTATGTAATCTTGCATAGGGCACAATAGTGAAAGAATAAATAATTAATAAGGGGGAAAAATAAGCTAGAGAATCATAAAATTCATCCCCAAATGAAGAAAAACCTATCTTAAAAAATGAGCATATATAAAAAAATATACCTATTGTAATTGCAATTAATAAATTAATTGCTTGCATACTGCCATACTGATTTTTACTTATTTTTTTTGTGATAATCGTATTATTTACCCCAAGGTCTAATAAGCCATAGCTCAAACCTATGAAAATCATTAATATACTAAGCTGGCCAAAATCAGATGCACTAAGATACATTCCATAAAAGATAATGAGCAAAAATTGAATGAAGGCATTTGCTCCTCTTGTAGCTACTACTGCTATTTTTGGATCTAAATTATAAAAAAACTTCATTTTTATATTTCAATTTAATAGTTTAATTGAATTAGTTTTCAAAAAAATTTTTAATAGATGAAACTACATGATCTTGATCTTCTTCTTTTATTCCAAACCAAATTGGAAGTCGAATTAGCTTATCACTCTCTTTTGTTGTATTTGAATCTAGACCATGGAATCTACCATACTTTATTCCATTCTTTGAGCTGTGAAGAGGAATATAGTGGAATGTTGAATTGATTCCATTTTTTGATAAGAAATCCATCAATCTAATCCTAACTTTAAGATTTTCTACTTTTATATAAAAAATATGAGCATTATGCACACAATAATTAGGTGGTTTTGAAATTTCAATGAAATTATTTTTAACTAAGGGGTCTAAATGTTCATAATAATATTTCCAAGCTCTCAGTCTTGCAGTATTTATTTCTTCAGCTTTTTCTAATTGACTCCAAAGATAAGCAGCTTGCAATTCAGACATCAAATAACTACTACCAACATCTACCCAAGAATATTTATCAACCATACCCCTAAAAAACTGATTTCTATTTGTGCCTTTTTCTCTAATGATCTCAGCCCTTTCTTCAAAACGCTTATCATTTATAACTAAAAGTCCTCCCTCTCCTCCACTTGTATAATTCTTTGTTTCATGAAAACTAAATGCACTTAAGTGTCCATATGTACCAAGCATTTCATCTTTAAATTTTGCCATCATTGCTTGTGCAGCATCTTCAATTACAAATAGATTGTTTTTATTAGCCAATTCCATTATTTTATCCATTTCACAACCAACTCCACCATAATGAACAGGGACAATAGCTTTAGTTCTATCTGTAATTGCATCTTCAATAAGCGTTTCATCTATATTCATAGTATCTTTTCTTATATCAACGAAAACTATTTTTGCGCCCCTAAGAACAAAGGCATTAGCTGTGCTAACGAAAGTATAACTAGGCATTATTACTTCATCACCTTCTTTTATATCTATTAAAATTGCTGCTATCTCTAATGCATGAGTACAGCTCGGAGTAAGTAAAGATCTATTAAATCCAAGTTGGTCTACAAACCAACTTTCACACATCCTTCCAAAAGGACCATCACCAGATAATTTTTGACTTTTCAAAGATGTTTTTAAATAATGTATCTCAGATCCTGAAGCAGGCGGAACATTAAAAGGTATTTTCTTCATTTCTGTCTTTAATTAAATTTCTGAACTTAAAAAATAAAGCATCCAGAATATATTGCTGCAGCTCTGAAGGGCAGATTTCTTGTTTTGTCAAAAATTGTTGTTTTATAGAGTCTGATCCCTTATTAAGTATTTTTAAAGCTTTTTCGTAACTATTTTTTACAATTATTTCACGCTGACTTGAATTTGATATTCTTAAAATTTCTTCGAAACTATGACCATCAATATTTTCGTCAAAATTAGAAATTGTTTTGCCTAAAATACCATCAGGTCGTTCTGAATAAAAACTGTATAAATATTTATGATCAACATCCGATTCTCTTAAGAGATCAAAGACAACAACTGGTATGTTTGATTTAATTCCTTCATATACCGAAGTTCCATTTGCAAAAAGAAGTTTGGTTTTTTTTAACTTTTTTGGTAGTTCCTCATAATCAATATGTCCTTCAAATTTGATAATATTTCGTAAATTATGGTTTTCTACAATATTCAATAGTTTTTTCTTATTATCTCCATCTCCAATTATTTGAAATTTAAAATTTTTACCTAGGTTTTTAGCAGTGGATATATCATAAATTATCTTTTCGATAGCATAAAAACTTGATGGCTTATCTAATCTTCCAATCCACGTAATTATATTTTCATATGAAGTCTTATTTTCAACTTCATTAGGAATTGCAAGATCATACTTTAAACCCATTAAGTCAGAATTAAGTTCGATATCATAAAAATTTTCATAAAAAGATTTTATATCTTGGTCATTAAAAATAAGCGAACTTTCCATTAGTTTCATAGATCGTCTATATTTATCAATAAAAATATATTTAAAAAAAGTAGATAATGGCTTTGGAAGAAAATAGGATAAGTAAACATGAGGTAAATTATAGTGCGACAAGAAAAGGAATTTTACTTCTGTTTCTTCTATATCAACCATCGATTTTATACAAAATGCATAATTTGCAGTAGTCAACAAAACTGAATTTTTTACTTTTACTTTCTTCGAGCCTGCTACTATCTTTTTTACATTATTACTCTTTATTCGCTTAATAATATGTTGTTTAGAAGAATCTATAACTGTTAAGTTTATATTTCTATATGTCGATAATAGGTTTGCGATATTAATAAATTGTCTCTCTGCCCCTCCTAAAATTCTTGAAGGCAGAAATAAAGTTAAGTTAATTTTATCAATTAGCATAGAAAAATAGCTATTTAAATTTTTTGTAGAAGATATTCAGCGTAAGATGTTCCTTTATATTTTTTTAAGATATTCTTAACATTTTCTTTTGATAACCATCCTTTGCTTAGTGCTATTTCTTCAAGACACGCTATCATAAATCCTTGTGTTTTTTGAGCAGTTTCTACAAATTTTCCCGCATCTATAAGGCCTGAATGTGTTCCCGTATCAAGCCATGTAAAACCTCTCATTAAAGTAATAAGATTTAATTCTCCCAGTTTTAAATATTCTTTATTTATTTCTGTTATTTCAAGCTCTCCTCTTTCGGAAGGTTTTATTTTTTTTGCAATATCACAAACTTTGGCATCGTAAAAATACAATCCAGTAACAGCAATATTAGATTCAGGATTTTCTGGTTTTTCATTTATTGAAATTACTTTATTATTTTTATCCAAACCAACAACACCAAAAGATTTCGGATCATGTACTTTGTATCCAAATATAACTGCGCCATTTTTTGAACTTGTTGCTTCTCTTAATTTTGAGGTTAATCCATTACCATAAAAAATATTATCTCCAAGAATTAAACAAACTTTTTCCCCATTTATAAATTCTTCACCTATTATGAATGCATCAGCTAAACCTCTTGGTTTTTGTTGTATTTCATAGCTAAAATTTAGTCCGAAATCGGAGCCATCACCGAGTAATTTCTTGTAACTCTCAATATCATTGGGTGTAGTTATTATTAGGATATCTCTTATGTTTGCTAACATTAAAACTGAAATTGGGTAATATATCATTGGCTTGTCATAGATAGGTAAAAGCTGCTTTGATATAATATTTGTTAATGGTCTAAGTCTAGTTCCTGAACCTCCTGCTAAAATTATCCCCTTCATTTTTTATTTTTTAACACCCAAAAAGTTTTGAGCATTATCTTTTAATATATTGTTCATTTTTTTATGATCTAAATCTTCTGTTAATAACTTAAGTTTTTGTTTAATTTTTTTATACTCCCATTCAGGATGATCTGAGCCTATTGATATTCTTTGGTCAAAATTATTAAACAGAAATTGGATATCATTATCAATTGAAGATCTATCATACTTCATAAGTGTAAGTGAGAGATCTATTAAAATATTACTATTGAATCTTGCTAATTCTGCATATTTTAATAATTCAATGCCACCTCCATGTAAAAGGACTATTTTAGTGTCAGGTGAATTCTTCAGAGCTTCGATTAATGTCCAATATGGATCTGATGTAGATATTTTTGAGATATTGCAATGATAATAGCTGCAATAAAAGACTACTAAATTTTTCCTAAAACATTTTTCAAAAATACTAGTTAAATCCTTTGAGGTAAAGTTAATTCCTAAGAATCTTGGATGTATCTTAATTGCCTGAAATCCATAACTTTCGATCTCATCAATCTCCATAATAATTTCATCAATATTTTTTTTTGTTATTGCAGCAACAGGGTAAAAGAAATCTGAAAATTTTGTGGATTCATTCATAAATTTTTTATGGTTGTAATCACCTATATTAGGAAGTCCTACAGCACAAGAACCTGCTATATCGTTTTTAATAGCATAATCATATAATTCACTAAAGGTTTGGCCCTTTCTATCATCGATCCACATGCCATTTAAAGTAGGGTGAGTCAAAGTATCATAAAACATAGTTACATTATAAAATCATTATTCTTCAAGTGTAGAGTAAACTCTTCGACTTCTTTAACATTATCAAATTTAAACACGCAATTTCCTACAAAATCAGATATTTTGCTATTATTTTGAAAACTAAATTTTAAATTATCATATAAATTAAATAGTAACGGCTCAGCATTCATAAAATCTGTCTTTCCAAAAATTTTCTTTGCTTCTGGATTCTTTGAATGAAGCATTAAATTATAAAAATATTTTGAAACTTTAATGTCATGAAGATTATTTAAAAAATTATCTCCAAGCGCAAAAGAAATATTTTCATGTATTAAATTAATGTTATATGCTCTTGCTATTGCCTCACTTAAAAAATTACCGCCTAATCTTGGTGTCAACTCTAGAACTACATATTCCCCATTTTTTTTCTCAATTATATCGAAATTAAAAGGGCCAGAAGCATAATTAGTTGAGATAAAAATATCTTCTATTTTCTTTTTAATTTTATCAGTATCTACTGGAATTATATTTGGAAAGACTTCTGCAAATGGCCCAAAACTTAATTCATTAAAAAAATTATTTCCTACTCCTAAAAAAACAACTTTGCCATTTTTCATGAAGCCATCTCCACATATTTGATAATTTTTTGATTCAATATATTCTTCAACGATAACTTCAGATGATAGAGATAATTTTAAAGATATATTTATTTCAGCGTGTAGTTGTTTTAAATCATTAGATATAGAGATTCCCAATCCTCCACTCCTATCTACGGGCTTTAGAATCAAAGGAAATTGTAAAGATGCATCATTAATTTTTTTTCCAAGTTCATATTGATTGAGATTACTGTCTGATGTTAATTTAATATACTTTATATTTTCCAAACCATTGCTTTTAAGTAGATATCTAAACATATTTTTATTGCTTAAAATTTTAGCTTGATCAATAGATGGTCCTCTCAATTTTAATAATTCACAAACATTCCCTAAAGTTGGTAAAGATACATCAGAACCATATGTCATGATTGCATCTAATTCTTTATTAGATGCATATTCAAGGATATTATCTGTATCTACAGTGCTGATAATCTTGCTTTCATGGGCTAGTTTGTGGCCAGGATTATCAGGATTGTTATCACAACAAATTGTATAAAGCCCCTGCTCTCTTGCAATATTTATTGCATTGGTTTGATGAGGAGCGCCACCTAGAAATAGAATTTTTCTCAAATTTCTGCCACGCCCATTCCTCCTCTTCCATAATTATTTCCGGAGTAGAAAATAAATTTTTTTTCATTAAAACTAATGACTGTTGGATATGCCTGGCCTTTACTATCCCAAGTCGCACTATCTATATTAAAATTCATTTTTTCAGGCTTTGATGTATTAGAAAAAAAATTAGAGACAACAAAAATTGAATAATCTTTATCATTATTTCTTGCACAGAAAAAGAGATCATCTTCATGCAAAAAAGGTTTACAAATGTTTTCAAAATTAAAATCCTTATGCAATTTTACGATCTCCCTTGTATTAGACCATTTAATTCCATCTTTTGATGTTGTTTTCTTGAGCATATAAGAGTGTTTAGGTTTATTATTTTCTATTGTCCAATTTTGGAATGAAGTATATAGCATTAGAAATTCCTCCTTATTTCGAATAACTTGCATTGATCCACTTCCAAAACAATCTTCATCATCTAACTTAATCACTGGCGATGCTTTTGGCTTAAAAAAACCATCCTTTTGCATAAAACTCAAACCTATATTATTGTAAAAAGGAATAGATATTCCTTGCATCCATCCAGTGAAATACATGTATACCTCATTACCAACTTCTATTACACATGGATAGCTTGTACCTGAATCAAAGAAAGTTCCTAAAGGCCCCAAACTCATTATAGGATTACTATCTATATTAATTAATTTTCCCGGATTGCTTGCATCCCACATGGCTTTGCCGATTACTGATCTATTATGTTTATCTCTTCCAGTTATATAAATTTCAAATACTGATGAATTACTGATCCGTCTCAGCGACGAACTTCCAGAAAAATTATTTAACCAGAAGGGTAAATTTTTTTGTCCAGGTGTTATTAATTTCCATTTATTTTTTATTCTCATACATATAAATTAATCAAGCTCTTTAGAATCTGTTATTGCTTGACTCGTAGCAAATTTATTTACAGAAAATAGCCCCATCCATCTTCCATTAAAATCAAGCCAGTTACTATTAATGTCATCATTGATTATTTCAACACCATGAGGAAGTCTCGCATCGAAAAAAACTACATCACCAATGTTACAAAAATCTTCGTGATAAATTCTATCTTTGCCAAGTTCAAAATATGCACCTCCAGAAATGAAATCATCACCTTTTTTTGACATGACCATATTTGGTAAAGCAAATTGGTGTTCTGCAACAGGATCAGAATGTTTGTTTAGGTATCCAGTGCCACTTGGATAGAATTGAAATGCTATTCGAGCTGTGAAATTCTCATCTTTGGAATTATTAATACTCAAATAACTATTTTTATCTACATCACTCAAAATATTTTTTAAATTAAAAATACTTTTCGATCTTTTAAAAAGATCGAAATAATCTTGGTTCCAAGGAAAAAAATTAAATTGATGGAAACAGCCTTTAACGAAAGACCTTTCATCGGTTTTGTTAATTCTATGAAAATTTTTTGAATCAGGTAGAATTGGATGATAATTTGGGATAGAGCTGTTTCCTACAGATGCAAGATGATCTTTTATTGATTTTATGAAATTTTTATCCCATACACCTTTAATTACAATAACTTTTTGATTATTTAGAATTTCTTTCATTTCTAAAATTTCATCTTCATTATAAGATTCTTTAGATTGAAAAAATGTAAATAATTCCATTCTATATTTTCCTATTTTTTCTATCGATCTTAAATTCATCATCAGAAATAGAAGATACTGACTCATAGCCTAGAAGTTGTCTCATGTATTTGGATTTTGGAGCTTCAATTTCTAACTCTTTTAGGGCATTAGGTATTTGAATCTGTTGGCGATATGTCGGGTTGCTAAACACATTATTTATTGCAATACGTTTATTCTTTGTTGAATTGATTCCAGCAGAATGAAAAATTTGTGAATCAAAAATTATTGCTGATCCGGCTTTACATTCCACAGAGATAGAATGGTTTTCTATAAATTTCCAACTTGGTATTTCGTTGAACATATGAGTATATGGAACAAGACGAGTACCTCCATTTTTACTTGTAAAAGGGTCAATAGCTATGAGAACGCTAAAAGCTTGCTTTATATCAGATATTCCTTGAATGTATGGGAAATCCCTATGCCAGTTAGACTGATTATGAATTTCACCTCCAAAATTTATAATTGCATTTTGTTGATTTAATACATAAAAGCTTTTTGTAGGATTAAATAGTGTATCAAGAATTTTTTTTAACTTTTTATTTTGAAACATTCTCATGAATATCTCATCTTTAGCAAGAGGGAGCCTAATTTGGTTTTTCTCATTTATTGAATCTAAAAACTCTTCTCCATAGTGTGTGTTCTGCTGTAAATTAAGTTCAAGTAATTTCTTTTTTGCTATATTTATAAAACTTTTATTGAATATTCCCTCAACTACTGAAAATCCTTTAAATTTTATTTCTTCAGCTATTTGACTAAATTCATTGTGCGATTTTATTTGATTTATTTTTCCGTAATATTTATTCATATTATTTTCTTAACTATATTGTTCAATATTCCAGATTATAGTTTTTTTAAGGCCGGTTTTAAAAGATTCTTTTGGTTTCCAATTTAGTTCCTCTTGTATTTTAGATATATTCATTGCATATCTAATATCATGGCCGGGTCTATCCTTTACAAAAGATATTAAATCTGAATAACTTTTATTATTTAGTCTTGGTTTTAAGGTATCTAGAACACTGCATATTTCTTTTACAACTTCAATGTTTTTCACTTGGTTATCACCTCCTATATTATAAGTCTGTCCAATTTCACCATTTTTTAAAACACAGTAAAGAGCTTCAGCATGATCTTCAACATATAGCCAATCTCTAATTTGCTCTCCATTTCCATAGACCGGCAATTTTTTTTCATTTAAGGCATTCGAAATCATTAGTGGAATTAGTTTTTCGTCATGTTGATAAGGCCCATAGTTATTTGAACAATTAGTAATAATTATTGGCAACTCATAAGTCCTATTCCAAGAACGGACAAGGTGATCACTTGAAGCTTTTGATGCAGAGTATGGGCTACTTGGCTTATATGGAGTTTGTTCTGTAAATTTTTTATCATCTTTTTGAAGATCTCCAAATACTTCGTCAGTTGAAATATGATGAAATCTAAATTTAGACTTTAATTTTTTATCTAAGGCTTCCCAGTAATGTCTTGATACTTCCAATAAATTAAAGGTTCCAAAAATATTTGTTTTGATAAATTCTTTAGGGTCGTCAATAGATCTATCGACATGTGATTCAGCTGCTAAATGCATTACTGCATCAGGCTTATATTCTCCAAAAATTTCTACCAGATCTTTTTCATTACAAATATCAACTTTTTTAAACATATATTTATCAGAAGATGTAATGTCTTTTAACGATCCTAAATTTGAAGCATAGGTTAATTTATCTATATTAATGATTCGATCTTCTGTATTTTTGATAATATTTCTTATTACAGCTGACCCAATAAAACCTGCTCCACCTGTAACTAAAATTTTCATATTTTTTTTAGTACATCTAATATTCTTGAAGTAGCTTTACCATCTCCATATGGATTATGTGCATAACTCATCTCATTATATCTTTCATTATTTAAAAGTAGTGAAGATGTCTCCATAAAAATTTTTTCAGGATCTGTGCCTACCATTATCACTGTACCAGCTTTAATAGCTTCTGGTCTTTCAGTTGTATCTCTCATGACTAAAACTGGCTTACCAAGAGACGGTGCTTCTTCCTGGATTCCTCCGGAATCTGTTATTAATAAATATGATTTATCCATCAAGTACACAAAAGAAAGATATTCAAGAGGCTCAATTAAAAAAATATTATTAGAACCTTTTAATATTCTATTTACTGGTTCTCTAACATTAGGATTTAAATGCATTGGATAAATAAATTGTATATCAGCAAACTTTGAAGCTAATTTTTTTAAAGCTGTACAGATATTTTCAAAACCTTTTCCAAAACTCTCTCTACGATGTCCTGTTACCAAAACTATTTTCTTGTTGAAATTTACAAAATTAAATTTTTCTTGAAGAGCTAAAAGATGTTCTTTATTTGTATAAATAATTTCTTTTGCAAGAAAAAGTGCATCTATAACTGTATTGCCTGTTACATATATATTATCTGAACAAATATTTTCAGATAATAAATTGTTTCTAGAAATTTCAGTCGGTGCAAAAAAATAAGAAGAGATAACATCGGTAACTTTTCTATTTCCTTCTTCAGGCCACGGTGAAAGCATATTCCCTGTGCGAAGACCTGCTTCGATATGTGCTACAGGAATACGGTGATAGAAAGAGGACAAACTGGCAGCAAGTGTAGTCGTTGTATCGCCATGAACTAATATTATGTCTGGAGCATAATCTTCTAAAACCTGTTGCATTCCACTTAAGATGGATGAAGTTAATTCTGAAAGATTTTGATTTTCTTTCATAATTTTAAGGTCAAAATCAGGCTTTATTTCAAAAATATCTAGGACTTGATGAAGCATTTCACGATGTTGTCCAGTCACGCAAACTTTTGATGCAAAATCTGGGTCTTTATCTAAAGCTATTAAGATTGGTGCCATTTTAATAGCTTCAGGACGAGTCCCAAATATAGATAATATTTTCTTCATGTTAATTTATTTTGCTGCAAATATTTAATTATAAAATTTGTTTCTTAAATGCAGAAAAACTATTGCTATTGCTCCTAAAATTAAACCAAAAAGTGAGGCAAGCAATATTAAATTAATTCTGTCAGGTTTGTAAGTTTTCTCTGGAGCATACGGCGGGTCAATGTATTTAAAAATATAATTTTCATTAGCTTCAATCACAGCAAGTTGTTGAAGTTGATTCTGGATAAGTTCAGAAAGAACTTGTTTAGTTTCAGCGAAATTTGTTTTTGTCATTTGTAGATTTAAATAATCAACTGATTTTTCAGCGATTATTTTTTTATCTAATCTCATTGAAATATTAATTCTATTGAAGACTAATTCAATCCATTTTTTTGCTATATGTGGTGACTGATGCTCAATAGAAATAGTTATAAAACCAGAACTTTTATTCTCTTCAACTGAAATTAAATCACTAAATTTATAAAAACTTTCCTGAATGCTTGGTTTGTTACCATTGCCTTTGGTTCCATTTCTCAGCCATTGACCAGTATCAATATTAAAAATATTAGAATTATAGATTAACGAGTTTTTCTCCTTATTCCATGACGGTTCTGCCATTAAATTTTCTAAGGATATATTTGGTAAAATTTCTTCACTAAAAAAACTTAATGATTGAATTTTTTCTATGGCTTCTGCTGATGGATTTATGTTGTTTGATGTTGAAATATCTACTCCAGCTAGACTTGCTAAACTACTATAATTTTGAAAATTTCTATTAAAGGTGTTTTCATTCTGAGCCGGACTTATGAGAGCTTCAGATTTATAGATGTTTGGAAGAGAAAAGGCATATAAGATGCCACTTATAAGAGACACAAATAAGAATGAAATCAAAATTAGCTTTTTATCCCAAAGTATCTGAAATATTTTACTCAGAGCTATATCATCTTCAAAATTACTTTCTCTTTCCATGTTTTCTCTCGTATTCATATCAATAATTCATATGGTGCCCAGGGCCGGACTTGAACCGGCACGAAGTTTCCTTCGAGGGATTTTAAGTCCCTTGTGTCTACCAATTTCACCACCTGGGCAACAGGATCAAATTTTATCATCAAATGAGACATTTTGTTCTTTCTCCCTATTATCCAGTTCGGCATATTGGCCTCTAATTATATTATTTTTATTAATTACTGCTTTCAGTACACCAAGCTCAATACCTATGTCTTCAGCGTACTTCACTAATGCTAAAGTATCTTTTGGAAAACAAGCACCTCCAAAACCTCTTTTTCCATCATGTCCAGGAACATTCATATGGCTTTTTCCAATTCTTTTGTCTAGAGATATGGCTTGTATGAATGTTTCCCAATCATCATTATTCTTAAATTTATTGAATACATCATGTATTTCATTAAAAAATAAAACTTTAGTTGCCAAGAATGTATTAATTGAATATTTGACTAATGTCGCTGAGCTGATATCTAAGAATATATGTTGAGCTGATTTACATTTTGAATGATCAAGATAAAATTTAGAAACTTTTGAGGCAGTATCTTTATCACCACCAAAAATAATCATTTCTGAATTCATAAAATCTTCATTAGCATGCTTTTCTCTCAAAAATTCGGGATTGTATATTATTTTAGTATTTGCTTTTCCTATTTTTTCTAAAATAGAGGGTAAAACTGTACTTTTTATTACAATTATAGATTCTCGACATTTTGTTGCTAACTCTTGTACAACAGCTTCTATTATTGAAGAGTCTTGAATGCCATTTTCTCCCATTGGTGTTGGCACACAGACAAAAAT
>CETI01024499.1_pt1 | contig 23726 bp, 17 predicted proteins | sample 361441 | NCBI WGS metagenome assembly CETI01 (sample SAMEA2622478, study PRJEB7988) | marine metagenome | biome: marine biome (ENVO:00000447); feature: deep chlorophyll maximum layer (ENVO:xxxxxxxx); material: "saline water (ENVO:00002010), including plankton (ENVO:xxxxxxxx)" | depth 90 m | reverse complement strand
TCTTCTTCTTCTTCTTCATCGTCGGTATCATCATTTTTAAATTCAGATAGTTCTTCATCATCATTAGAAAGTCTTTGTCTTTTAATTTTATTAATTTGTGTTTTATTATAATTAGATGGAAATAATTTATTAAGAAACTTATAATATTGTAATTTATCTTTAGCTAAAACGGTTTTATTAATATTATCGTTTTCACCATCATCAAAATCAGTATCACTATCACTATTATCACTGTCATTATCAGAAGAGGAGAAATCATTAAAATCTTCCTCCTTTAAATACTTTCTTTTTAAGACACCGGTTGATAAGCGAGTGTTGTGTTTATTATTTATTCCAAACATTAGATGGTATAATTATTATATATAAAAAAATATATCAATTAAAATTCAATTTTAAATTAATTAAAAAAATAACATATAAGTAAAAATAAATAAAATAAAATAAAATATATTAAAATTGATATAAAACAAATTTAAATATTATTTATGTAATATAAATAGTATGTCAATTGAACAATATAAAAATAAAAAACCTTCAAGAATTATTGGTATACAATTTGGTATTTTGTCTCCACATGAAATACAAAAGGGTTCAGTTGCCGAAATAGAAAATAGGGATACTTATATAAATAATAAACCTGTTTTGGGAGGATTATTTGATCCACGTATGGGAGTATTAGAACCTGGTTTAATTTGTCCTTCTGACGGTTTAGATTATATACAAACACCAGGTTATTTTGGTCATATAAATTTAGCTAGACCTGTATTTTATATTCAATATTTAACTTCTGTAATGAAAATTTTAAGATGTGTATGTATAAAGTGTAGTAAATTACTAATAAATAAAGATAAATATTCATACTTATTAAATAAAAATAGTGATGAAAGATGGCAAAAAGTTTTTGCATTAGCAAGTAAAAAGAAGCGTTGTGGTGAATGTTGTCATAATGGATGTGGATGTTTACAGCCTAAATTAAAAAAAGAAGGCTTAGCAACATTAGTGGCTGAGTGGAGTGAAAAAGAAGAAGAGTTAAAGAATTTTGAGGTAGGTAAAGAAGATGGTAAATTAAGTATGAAATTAATTCCTGAGGTAGTAATAAAAATTCTAAGAAAAATCTCAGATGAAGATGTGAATTTTATGGGATTTAGTCCTATTTGGTCGAGACCAGAATGGATGGTTTGTCAAGTATTAGCGGTGCCTCCACCAGCGGTAAGACCATCAGTAAAACATGATTCTCAGCAGAGAAGTGAGGATGATTTAACACATATAATTGTAAATATAATTAAAGCAAATAAAACATTACAGGAGAAGATAGAGCAAAATGCGAATTCAAATGTAATAGATGATTGGTCCACAGTTTTACAGTATTATGTTGCTACACTTGTAGATAATAAAATCCCAGGAGTTGCGGCGGTTGCTCAGCGTTCAGGAAGACCATTAAAGGCAATAAAAGATCGTTTAAATGGAAAAGGTGGAAGAGTAAGAGGAAATTTAATGGGTAAGCGAGTTGATTTTAGTGCGCGTTCAGTTATTACACCAGATCCAAATTTATCTATAAGTGAATTAGGAGTTCCATTAAAGATTGCGAAAAATTTAACAAAACCTATAAAGGTAAATTCAAGAAATAAAAAATATTTGGGACAGTATATTTTAAATGGTCCAGATATATATCCAGGTGCAAAGATATATGAAAAGAAAAATGGTGACTGTATTAGTTTAAGATATGTTGATAGAGAATCAATTAAATTAGAAGAAGGAGATATAGTTCATCGGCATATAATAGATGGTGATGCTGTATTATTTAATCGTCAACCAACATTACATCGTATGTCTATGATGTGTCATATTGCTCGTGTTATGATGAAAGGTGATACATTTAGAATGAATGTAGGTGATACAAAACCATATAATGCTGATTTTGATGGTGATGAGATGAATTTACATATGCCACAAGATGAAGAATCAGAAACAGAGTTAAAGATTTTAGCTACTGTAAAAAATCAAATTATTAGTCCAGCAAATAATAAATCTATTGTTGGTATTTTCCAGGATTCATTATTAAGTACATATTTATTTTCAAGAAAAGATATAAATTTCAATCCAAGAAGAGCTATGAATTTATTAATGCATTGTAATAAGATAGATTTATTTGATGTTGATTTTAATACCAGTTCAATTTCAAATTTTGAAATTTTAACACAGATTATGCCAAATTTAAGTTTAAAATATAAAACAAAGAGGTTTCAAGATACAGAAGATTATGTGAAATCTAATAATGTTTTAGAAATAAAGAATGGTAAATTTGTTAGAGGACATATTGAAAAGGGTATTCTTGGTGATACAACCCGTGGTCTTTTACAACGCATATATAATGATTTCTCAGTAGAAAGATCACAAGAATTTATTGATGATTTACAGAACATTGTAACAGAATATATGAAATATAATGGATATAGTGTTGGAATAAGTGATTTAATTGCTGATAAAGATACAAATGAGCGTATTGTAGATGTAATTACAAAGAAGAAGATGGAAGTGAAATCTTTAATAGATGAAACACATTTAGGTATCTTTGATAATAAAACAGGAAAAACAAATATAGAGGAATTTGAGACACAAGTAAATAATATATTAAATAAAGCTTCTTTTGAAGCGGGCAAGATTGGTCGTACAAATTTAGATGCGAATAATAGATTTGTAATTATGGTAAATGCTGGTTCAAAAGGAAGCGATTTAAATATTTCACAGATGATTTCTTGTTTAGGACAACAAAATGTAGATGGAAAACGCATACCATATGGTTTTGATGATAGAACATTACCACATTTTACAAAATATGATGATTCTCCTGGTGCGCGTGGATTTGTAGAAAATTCATTTATTGGTGGTTTAGAACCAGAAGAATTATTCTTTCATGCTATGGGTGGTCGTGTAGGTTTAATTGATACAGCTGTAAAAACATCACAGACAGGATATGTTCAAAGGCGTTTAATTAAAGGATTAGAGGATTTAAAAGTAGGTTATGATATGACAGTTAGAAATAATAAAAATAAAATAATTCAATTCTCTTATGGAGATGATGGTGTTGATCCTGTAAAAGTTGAATCCCAACAAATTCCATTTATTAATATGTCTGTTGAAGAAGTATATGGTCATTATCAAATGCCAAATGATAGCACAAAAGATTCAATTTATTCTACATTATATACAAAACCAGCATATAGTAGATTTAAAAAACAGAAATCAGAGTTAGATCAAAAATGTAAAAAGTATATTGATTATATATTAGAATCAAAAGCTTTAATTGTAAAGAAAGTATTAAAAAATATTTATAAAAATTCTGTAAATATGCCAGTTTCATTTGTAAATATAATTAATAATATAGCAGGTAATCAAGAAGATAATGTAATAGTTGATATAACACCATTAGATATGTTTAAATTAATAGAGGAAAATTATGAAATATTAAACAATTCTCATTATAGTAAACCAAATGAATTATTTAAAGTTTTATATTATTATTATTTAAGTCCAAAAGAATTGATTATGCATAAAAAATTAACAAGAAAATCAGTTGAAATGTTATTGATAAATATAAATAATTATTATAAAAAATCAATTGTTACTCCTGGAGAAATGGTGGGCATGATAGCAGCTCAAAGTATTGGTGAGCCTACAACACAATTAACATTAAATACATTCCACTTTGCTGGTGTAGCTTCAAAATCAAATGTAACTCGTGGTGTTCCACGTATTGAAGAAATTCTTTCATTATCAGAAAATCCAAAGAATCCTTCTTGCACAATATATTTCAAAGATAATGAGAAATATGAACAAAATATTGTAAAAGATTATATTAATAAATTAGAACATACAAAATTAAGAGAAATTGTAGATTCTTGTGAAATTTGTTTTGATCCAAATGACTTAACTTCTATTATGACAGATAATGATGATATTCTTCAAGAATATAAAGAATTTGAGACATTGTTAGATGAATGTAATAGTAGTTATGATGATTCAAAAGAAAAATCAAAATGGATAATAAGATTATCAATGAATAAGATAGAAATGTTAGATAAAAATATTAGTATGGAAGATTTACATTTTGCATTAACAAATTCATATAATAATATATCTTGTATGTATTCTGATTATAATTCTGATAATTTAATTTTCAGAATAAGAATAAATAAAAATATACAAAGTTCTAAAAAGAAAAAACAAAAGACTGTATTAGAATCATTAGATCAATCAGATGAAATTTATTTACTTAAAAATTTACAAGATGAATTATTGGATACATTAGTAATAAGAGGAATAAAAAATATAGGCAAAGTTATGTTACGTAAAATAACTGATAATTTTGAAGAAATAGATACAAAGTTTATTAAAAAGGAGATTTGGGTATTAGATACTGTTGGTTCAAATTTACTTGATATTCTTTCATTAGATTTTATTGACAACACAAAAACAACAACAAATGATATTATAGAAATTTATAAAACATTAGGAATAGAAGCAGCGAGACAAGCTATATTTGATGAATTTTCAGAAGTTATAGAATTTGATGGTGGATATATTAATTATCATCATTTAACAATGTTAGCTGATAGAATGACTTGTAATGATAAGATGGTTTCAATATTTAGACATGGTATTAATAATGATGATATTGGACCAATTGCGAAAGCTTCTTTTGAAGAAACACCAGAAATGTTCTTAAAAGCAGCAAGACATGGAGAATTAGATATGATGAAAGGTGTTTCAGCTAATATAATGTGTGGTCAAGAAGGATTTTATGGTACAAATAGTTTTAAATTATTAACAGATATGGATTATATGTTATCTATAAAATCAGAGGAAGAATATGATGATAGTGAAAATGTAGATTATAGAGAAGATTATATATTAAAAGAACTTGAAGAACAAGAATATGAGTTGGAATGTTCTACTAATAATTTACTTATAGAATCAGGAGTTAATAATATTAAAGCTTTAAATATGGGTAATAATGATGATTATGATATAGATTTTTAGAGTTATCATTAAAATAAATTAAAATTATTTATTATTATATTTAAAAATATAATAATGAATTATATAATGAGTATAAAATTATTTAATGATATTATTATTAATAATATCGAAAGAAATTATTTTTCAATTGATAAAATGAATAATATTAGTAATATTAATAAAATTAAAACACTCGAATTAAAATATAGATATTATAAATTTCTGATATATAATAATAAAACAAGTTTGATTTCTATTTTTTGTAAATCACAAAAAATTTATTTTTTTTTACTTAGAAAATTCTATATAAATAGATATAAAAATTATAGAAACTATAATACAGAAGATTTATTAGGTGATATTTTTAATGATAATTCTAATACATTTAATATATATATTGATAAATTTATATATAGATTTACATATACGGATTTTAATAAAATTATAAATAATTCTTTATTAAATTATGATAGAAGTGAAAATAATACTAGTGTATCTAATTATTTTATTAAACCATTAAATATAAAAAATCCTTATACAAATATAGAGCTAAAAACAAGTGTATTATATAATTTTTTTTTATATTGTAAAAATAATAATTATAAAATTACTACTATTTTTCAATTGTTTTATGATGTAGATTTTGACATCAAACATTTTTTTTTATTAAATGAAAATTTAATAACATTAAAAGCTATAAAAAATAATATAAAAAATTTTGATTTTGATGAAAAATATTTTTATTTAATGGAAACTGTAAATATGTTTTGTAAATTTTTATCAAAGTATATCGACAAAACAGTAATTGAATTTTATATATCAAATTATAAATTAAAGTTCAAAGATATTAGCAAAAATGATATAAATTATTATGATAATTTTATATATTATTATTTGATTATTTTATATTATTATAAATCTAAACAAAATAGAAATTTTGTTCATTTTAAATTGAAGTTAGTTATGAATTTATTATTTGACAACAAAATTAAATTTATAGATAAATCTTATAATATAAATTATATTTTCATAAATAGCTTATCTATAAAAGATATTATAAACATTATTGATAATAATATTGAAATGATTATAAAAAAAGAGATTAGTGAATTTTTATTTAAAGATGGATTAGATTATTTATTACAAAATGTAAATAATCATAGAATTTTATTAAATAATTTACAAAATGATACAGAAGAAAATAGTTATGAAATAGACAATGAAGAAATTATAGAAAGAAATTCACATTTTTTAAAACGATACTATAAAAATTTTAAAAATTTTATTAATTGTATATACATTAATAAAACTCTATTATATAAAATTTCTATTATAAATATAAATATTATGATTAATATTTATTTATTTTTAAAGGTTTATTATATGATAAATAATATCACTATTTTGCAAAAGACTACATCTTAATTATTATTGGTTTTTTTTTAAATTTATTATTTTTTGGAATTATGATTTTATCATGATATTTTTTAATTGCATTATAAATTAAATCTTCATAATTATCTAAGATAGTATTTATTTTATCATTAAACTGATATTTATCAATGTTTTTAATATCAGTATCTATATTAATTACTATTGAATTTTCTAAATGTAAAAGCTTGTAATTTTTTTGTCCTCTTATATGTTGGCTTGGTATTTTTATAAAATAATAATTTTTATTTGTTTCATTTTTATTTAATATAATAAAGTTTTCATCTGTTATTGAAATATTGATAATACTATTACATAATAAAATTATAGGCAAATTAAATTTTTTTGATAAAATATAAATATCTAGATAAGTTAAAAAATAGTTATTATTATTTATAAATTCGCTTATCAAATTTTTAAATTCATCTGTTTTTTCATAAGGTTTTTCTTTTAATTTTAGATTTATAGATTGCATTATATTATTTTTATTATATTTATATAGCATAACTAATATTGCATCTGTATATTCATAATTAAAATACTCTTCAATTAATATATTTTTCAAATAATTATATGATAAATTTTGGATATCAATATTTTCAATATTATTTGTTGTATAATAATGTTTTATTATAAATAACATTAAATCATAAGAACATAATTTATCACTTTCTATATTAAACCATGATTCATATAATTCTTTATTAAAAAGATATTTTAAATCTTCTTTTACTGTATATTTTTTATATAATTTACAGTCATTATCTTTTATGTATCTATCTATATTTTCTGTTTCTTCTTTAATAATTTCTTTATCTGTTTCTTCTTCTATTTTTTCTTCTATTTTTTCTAATTGAGGTTGTTTTTGCTTATTTGCCAAATCTCTTATTAATTTTGATTTATCTTTCTCTACTTTTATAGTAAATTTTTGATTAGGTTGTAAATTATCTAATTCTAAATCTTTATATTCAACATTTATATTATCAATATTTAATTTATTTATAGATTCATTACTATATTCAGTATTGTATGTATCATATGTGTTATAATTACTGAATTGATCTTTTATTATATATTTATTATAATCTAATAAAGATTTGAATATAACTGATTCATAAATTAGTAATTCATCATCATTTATATTATATTTAATATTTTCAAGTGAAAAATAATTATTAGTTTCAAATAATATATTTTTAGAATTATTATTTCTAATAAATTCATCTGCTAATTTTGTATAATATATATCATAATTTTCATCACTGGTCATTAAATTTAATTCTGGTATTATTAAATTACAAATATTAGTTTCAGAATTTATCATACAAAAATCTGTATCACATTCAGAATTATTATTATCCATACAAGATGTAACATTTTTTATTTTTTTAAGAATATTTTCATCATATTTTGAAAATGTGATATGATTATATCCTATATTTTCTAATTCTATTCTTATTAAATTAATTTTATCATAATACAATAAAGTATTATTTGTTAATATATTCTGTAATTTAATTTTATTTTTTAAATATTTATATTGAGATATAATTTTTATTAATGTATTTCTGAAAGAATTATAAAATCCTGACTCTAATTTAATATTATTTATCATATTGGCTCTTTCTTCATCTATATTATATTGAGTTTGTATAGTAATATCGTTCAATAAATAATTTTTATCAGATAATTCTAATAAGTCATCTTTAATATAAGTTTCTGGTTTATTAATCATTACAAATTGATTTCCACTAGTTAATATACCAACAATAGCTCCATCATTAATAATTTTATATATAGGATTTGTTTGTATTATATTATTACTATCTTCATAAATTTTTTTTAAAAAGTTTTTTGTATCATTATAATTAGTATAATAATTAATTTTATCATAATCATCCATCATAAGAAATGGTATATCATTATCATCAATTAAATTAGATGGATGACAAGGTATAAATCTATAATCTAAAAATTTTTCTGAATTACTAACTACAACACCTATTATTTTATTTTCATAATCCATAATTTGATAATCAATTGCGTATTTAAATGGAGATTTCTGTAAAATTTTTATAAGATTATCTAATGAAATATTTCTCTGAAATGAATATTTATTATCTTCATATTTTGAATTACAATTTTCATTTAAATCATTTTTTAAAGCAATTAGAACTCTTTTAAATGAATTTAATTTAATTTCATTTTTATCAAAATTAAATGATATTAATGGTTTTATAATATTTGTTATATCGGCTTTTATATAATAAATTGGTTCAAAATAATTATTTTTTTTTAATAATATCAAATTTTCTTTATTATCATCTATAAATTCATTTGAATAAGTTTGTTTTGGACATATTACTTTAATATTATCAGTAACATCATAACTTGTAATATCTAAAATTATTAAATTAATACCATTAGGAAATAATTTTTCATTTGGTTTACATATAATATCCCATAAATATGTATAATCTACTATATAATCATCACTATTTAAATATAATTTAAAGTTTTCAAATGAATCTACTATTTTTTTATATAAATTCATATGGATTTTATTATCTTTATCTAAATTTTTGAATAATAAACTATCTTGTGGTAAACTATTTACATCTATTGAATCTAAAAAATCTTCATTTATATTTTTTGATAAAAATATATGTGGCAGATTTCCATTATTGTATCTAATAAAATTATCTATTGTTAATAATGATATAATTTGTTTTTTCATTTCACTAATCGATATTGTTTTAGTTGACTTTAATATTTCTTTACTATAAACATCTGCTATACAAGCCAAAAATGAATTATTATAATTATTTTCAACACCATATCTTAATAAGCATAAATGTTTATATTTTAAAGTATTATCATCATTAATACAATTATCATTTTCAAATTGTAAAAATTTTTTAACATTTATAGGCATTCTGCCTATTTTATATTGTTCAAGTGGAAATTTATGTTCCCTAATAACATATTTTAAATCTTGTTGCTTAGCAATATTAGTTTTAATATCACATACTTTTCGCATATTAGCATCCTTTTTTTTAGAATTTTTCAATTTAAAAAAACAACAAGGTAAACAAAATTCGTTACCTTTATTATCTTTTACAATATCTTTTAAAAATCCTGGTGTTCTCTCTTTCTCTTTATCTTTTAATTCATATAATTCATATATATTACCAGCACCATTTTTTTTGCTATATAATCTTCCAAATTCTCCACTATCAACTTGTTTTTTATTTAATATTTTATTTCTTTCCAAATCCCAAAATCTAGGACATATATAATAATATTTTTCATTTTTATTACTACTATATTCAAGTATATCTTGTTCTTTTATATTACTATTTTCAGAAAGTATTTCATTTTTTTCTTGTTCTGTTAAAATTACTGGTTGTCTTGCTGATTGACATATTCTAGAATAACTTACAAAATTTTTATTTTCATCTTGTTTGGTTAAATTAGCTTGCTTATTTAAATTTGGTTTATATGTTTTTACTTTAAATAAATTTGGTTCATATTTTTCTAATCTATTTAATATAGGATTTCCTCTTGTTGACTCTTTAAATTTATCTAAAATATCATCTTTATCTTCATCTTTTTTAGTAATTTGTGTATCTAATTCTTCTTTTTCATCTATTTCTTCTAATTCTTCTAATTCTTCATCTTTAATTTCATCTTTATCTTCATATTCATCATCGTCTTCTTCATCTTCTTCATCTTCAATTACAATTTCATCTTCAATTTCAATTTCATCTTCAATTTCATCTTCTAATTGTTTTTTATCATCATCATCATCATCATCAGCATCATCAGAATCATCTAATAAAATACCTAATAGACCATTTTCATCATCATCATCATCATCATCGTCAGATTGATTTAAAATATTATGATCAGTTAAATCTAATTCTTCATTTTCTAATACATCAATATTATTTTTTAAATTTAAATCTGCTTCCTCATTAATAATATCTTTAATATATTCTTTATCATTTTTTTTATATGATTTACAAATAGATAAATCTATATTATTATCTTTATCAAATGATAACTTCAAAATACTATCAATATATAAAGTAATAAATTTAATATATCTAATATTATCTATATTTTTAACACTAATATCAATTAAATTATTAGATTTATTATCTATTTTAAATAAAAATCCAGGAGAATCTTTAACTTTCAATTTTTTATAATTATGAATATTTTGATGTAATTCAATTTGTTGTATAGCAGATTCAAATATATTTGTTGCTTTTTCAATAGTTTTAATATTAAAATTATCTTTTAAATTTTGTATAATATTTTTTGCTTTTACTTGTTGTTTAAGTAATTCTATAATAAACGCATCTTTATCATTCATTTCATTATATGAAGAAACGCGTTTATAGCGAAATTCTTTTTCTTTTGCTTTATCAACTATTATATTAAAAATATAATATAAACAATTTTTAATATTATTTAAGGACTTAATATTATTTTTTGTTTCTATTTTACTTGAATAATCTATATTTAATATTTCAACATTATTATCTAAAAATGAATTAAATGATGTAATTACATTATAATCTTTGTTTGAATATTTAAATATATAATTAAGTATAGGATTAATATTTTCATATATAACTTTATTAAGATCTTCTATTGATAAATTATTAGTTAAATTTACTTTTATATTGATACCACCATATACATCTATTTCTAAAGTGAATTGTTTAACATTATTTGAAAATAACTCAGATTCAGAATTAATAATAACCATAGATACTGTATTATTTTTACCAATTAATTTAGAATATTTAATAATATGTTCTTTTGATAAATAAGGAATTTTTCTATTATTTTTAGATATTTTATTAGAATAAAGTCTGTAGACATTTTCTAATTTTTTACCAGGATTATATTTAATAAATGGTATATTTTTATTACTATTAATTAATTTAAAGAAAGATTCAAGTGATAAATTAAGATTAATATTAGAATGTATAACAAAATTAATATTTTTTATACCAGTAGAAATATATTTTAAAGGTTCATAATTAGAATATTTAACATTATAAAATAAATCAATAACTTTATTTTTATTAATAAATGACTCAGATTTAATAAATTTATTAGTGTTATTGATAAAATTTTGTTTTTTATTAATAAATTCACTATAACTATTAATTTTATTAATAGAAATAAGTGGAAAATATAATTTGATTGTTAATTCTTCATCAAGATTAAATTTTTTTGAATAATTAATGATATCATCAAATAAACAAACATATAATGTATTATTAACAATATTATTTTCAAATAATAAACTGCTATTATTTGTGCTTAAAGAGTTATAAATATTGGATTTAATATAATTATCATATTCAATAACATGAAATGGATTAGTAGTATAAATATATGGTAATTTATTATTAATATTTTGTCCAATAGGTGTTAATATATTAATTTTTTCAATATTAATACTATTTAAATCATCATAATTGTATATATCTTTTTCTGTTGAATTATTTAATTCAAATATTTTAGTATAAATATAAATTTGTTCATTAACATTTAGTAAATATTTTTTAAGAATATCATTAGTAATTTTATTAGAATTATTATTAGATAATATATTATATACTTCAGCAGAATTATAATTTTTGTTTATTAATCCATATAAATATAATTCCTCATATGAAATATTATTTGTTTCATCATCTAAATTATTATTGTAATATTTAATAAATTTAAATCTAATAGTTTCTAAAGTATCATCATTGTAAATATTATCATCTATAAAATAAATTTTAATATTATAATCTTTAATATATTTCATATCTAATTCGCTAAAATCAGATTTAAAAGTTTTGGTAAATACATCAGATTGAATAAATTGATTGGCATCATAAAATTTTTTTTGTAATTCTTCAATAGATATATCTAATTCTTTATTCAAATATTTATTTTTAATAAATAAGTATAAACTGGATAATTCATTGTTATTATTAATATAAAACTTAAATATATTTGACATCTATATAAATACAACCATATAATTTTATATATATATAATGAACATTAATATAATTGTTGCTATTTGTAAAAATAATGGTATCGGTATAAAAAATACCTTACCGTGGAAGGTTAAAAGTGATCTACTTAAATTTAAAAATTTAACAACTGGTAATAATAAAAATGCAATTATAATGGGTAAAAATACATGGACAAGTATAAATTCAAAAGGATTACCAAATAGAGATAATTTAATATTATCATCAACTATTGATATAGATACAATTAATGCAAATTCAAATAATATATCAAAATCTTTTAATAATATAGAAAAATTAGAAGATTTTGTTGAAGAAAAAAAATATGAAGAGGTGTGGATAATAGGGGGTGAAAAAATTTACAACTATTTTTTAAATGAATATAATACAAAAAAAAACACATTAAAAATAAATAAAATTTTTGTAACTTATATTGATAAAAATTTTGAGTGTGATACTTTTTTTCCTCATTTAGATGCTACTAAATTTAAATTTAAAAGTAAAAGTATTCACAATAATGGTTATGTAAATCATTTATATGATTTTAATATATTTGATAAAATATATGAAAATAAATTATAAATCATAGTAAGGATTATCTGTAATATTCATACCGCAATATCTTGCTGGTTCTTTTTTATAATCTACAGGTTCATATATATGAATTTTTTTTGCTTCTGTTATTAAAAATTTGAAGTTCTCCCAAAATTCTGTTGTATGACCAATAGATTTTGTAGCTATATGTGCTAATTCATGTAATGCTACATAAGTTAAGGTATTTAAATCTATTAAACGGCCTTTACTATTTTTTTCAGTATCTAAACAGAATGCTAATTTTTCTCCTTTATTTTCACTATATGCTGTATATTCACTTGTTGGTAAAGTTTCATATAATTTTTGAGGATTATAGTTTTCTACTAAACGCTTAACATTTTCTTTTTCTGAATAATTTTCAGCTAAATGTTTAACTAATTTATTTAAACTTATATTTACATTTGCTAATTTATCAGCAGCTAATTCTAATTTTGCTCTATCTCTTACACAATATTTATTACCATTAATATCTGAAATAATACATCTTAATTGAAACGAATCGGAATTCATATAAATTTTAAATGATATAATTAATATAAATACAACTAAAATCCAATTAAAAATGTTATTGTTCATATAATATAAAATATTATAATAATAATACTATAATATTTTGTAATTAGTTAATAGTTAATAGTTAATTTAAGCAGAAGTGCCAATTTCTAATGGTTTTCTTAATTTGTCATCTTCGATTGTTGATACATTCCATGGGCAGTTAGTGTTGGTTCTTGGGTTTGGTGGTTCAGATCTTAACTGTAAGTTGGCGTTTCTTAAAGATGAACCCTGTGTGTTAATTCCAACTAACTGAGTTGGGTTTAATAAATTAACATTTTTTAAATCACCAACAGGGTTTAAATTGGCCCATGAGCTGTTTGAGTCACTTGGTAATAAATCAGCTGGGTTAGCAATGGGTTTATTCGCCGCCGCTGGGGTAGTAGCTGAGTTAGCTACAGCTGGCGCGCTGGCACCATTGAATGGGGCATAGGTGTTTGATGACGCCGCACCCTGAACACTTGGTTTTTGGATTGGTTCACTGGGAGCTGATACTTCGCCTGGGCTTAAACCGGTCATACCCATCTGGATAACATCTTTGTTTTGTGTGTATTGATATAAAACGAAAACTAAAAATACTAAACCAACGATTCCTAAAATATGCTCGTTTTTTAAATTCTTAAACATTTTGTTTAAAGCAGCCATTTATATAAAATAAATAATAAAATATTTTCATAATTATTTTATTATTTATCTAAATTTAAATTTAATTTTTAATAATTCATTTTTACAAAATTATCTTCTTCATCACTACTATCAGAATTATCTAAAGTGCTTAAATTATATCTATTTTTTATATTTTTTGCTTCCAAAAATGCTTCTATTGCGTTTTTTCTAATTTCTTTTGCTTTTTTTTTGGCATTTTTATATATTTCTAAATATATTGCTTGATGCGATTTTAATTCAATTGATTCAGTATTATCTTTTAAGTCTAAAACATCAATAGATTCTATTTCATTATTAAATAAATAATCATATTTTTTTTCATTTATTTCATTAGTATCAGCTACTATTTCAGATTCTTGTTCAATTGCTGGTTCTTGTTCTTTTTCAGGTTCTTTTTCAGGTTCTTGTTCTTGTTCTTTTTCAGGTTCTTGTTCTTTTTCGAGTTCTTGTTCTTGTTCTTTTTGAGGTTCTTGTTCTTTTTCAATTTCTTGTTCTTTTTCGGGTTCTGGCTCTTTTTCTAGTTCTTTTTCAGGTTCTTTTTCTAGTTCTGGTGGAGGTTCTAGTATAGAGTCAGATTCAGATTCAGATTCAGATTCAGAATTAGTTTTTTTTAATTCTTCTCTTCTAATTTTTTGATCATTATTTTCTAAATGATTGATTAAATTTTTAGTATCTATTTTTTTATTTTTACTACTTATTTTTATTAATGGTGTTTTTTCAAATTCATCAGCAGGAGAAATCGTCATAATTTGTGATAAAATAATATCAATCATAAAATTCTTACTAGAAAATTTAATTCCATTAATATTTACTAAAGGAATGAATTCTAATTTTGGATCATAATCATCAAAATCAATTTTATTTTCATTTTCATCATAAATAAGAAATTTATCTGATTTAATATTAACTTTAACTAAAAAATTTCTACCATGTTTATATGGTTTCATAATAGTAGACCATAATTCGTCTATATCATTTCTTTCCATAGAATTTGCTTCATAAAACCATAATTCACGATTATTATAAATTTTATCTACACATACTTTTTCTAAATTTTCAAAAAAATCCATAACATTTTTATCAGCCATAGAAAAATTTAATTCACAATAAGTTTTATTATTACCTTTAACAATACCATTTTTTGTAGAACATTTAGGAAATTGTATGTAAAAATTTTTACCAATTTGATTTTGAGAAATTTTACTAAAATAATTATTATTATTTATGAGTGTAGGATTTCCTAAATTAATAATTGAAAAATCGAATGGTTCATTTAAATCATAAACTTGATTGTTCATTTTTATAATTAAATAAATAACAGAAAAATGATAATTAATTAACACGCAATATTAATTTAAAAATTTAGATAGTTTATTTTATAAATATAATGAAAAAAATAAAAAAGAACATTGTATTAGATGAATGTATAAATTTTTTAAAATCAGATGAAATAAAAAATGAAATAAAACAAATTATAAAACCATTTTTAGAATATTTATTTAAGGAATTATCAATATATTTATTTTTTTTTGTATTTTTTATAATTTCCAGCTTTCTTTTACATTTAGGAGTTTTAATAATATTAATTCGTTATATTAAAAAAGAAAAAGATTTATAATTTTTTCTTTTGTATATATATATAAAATGGCTTTACAAGCTGGTGGTCGCCGTCGCAGAAAACAATCAAGAAAATCAAGAAGAGGAGGAGGTCTCTTAACTGATGCCTCTGTCCCTGCTGCTTTATTATTGTTAAACCAATACATGAAAAAAAGAAAAACACGCAAATCCAAAAAAGCTGCTAAAAAATCACGCAAAACCAAAAGAAGATAAATTAATTATAAATAATTATTTGTAAACAATATAAATAATTATTTAGTTTCTTTATATAAATTTATGTCAGTAGAAAAAAATATAAAAGAATGGGTTATTTTAGATAATCAACAAAAAAAAATTAATGAACAAATTAAATCAATAAGAGATAAGAAAAATAGTTTATCAACAGATATAATGAATCATTTTAATGAAAGAAATTTAAATAATCCTATAATTAATATAAGTGATGGAAAATTAAGTTTTACTGAAACAAAAGTGGCAAATGTATTAACTTACAAATTTTTGGAAGATTGTTTAAATGAATATTTTAAAGATGATACATCAAAAGAATTATTAAAATTTATAAAAAATAAAAGAACTTATACTACAAGTAATTCAATAAAAAGAGTTTATAATAAAGAATAAATACTATTACATTATATAATTATATATATAATGTATAAATCAATAGAAGAACTAAACCCTAAAATAAATAAATTCCAAAATTTAGCTATTTTACCTGGATTTAATTATAATTTAGAACCACATGAAAAAAAAACTATATTAAAAATGAATAATACAATTTTAAAAGATAAAGATGTAATAAATGATAAAATTTTTGTAAAATTTATAGGTTATATGGATGAAAGTAAAAATAATTCTACACGAAAAAGGAATAAAAAATCTAAACAGAAAAAACTATCAAAAAAAAACAAATAAAATATAAATTATTATATATAATGCTAAATAATTATTCAAAAAAAATAAAAGAAACATTTAATAAAAATAATAAAACTAGAAAACTTCCACAAGGAACTCAAAAAAGTCTAGATATTTTAAAATCAAATCAATTATCACAAATACAGACATCAAGAAATATTCCTAGTTCATCTAGTATAAAAGAAGTAGATTTAAGCAAATTGTTACCAAGCGTAGATGCTGAAAATGCACGTAAAAAAATTAAAGAAATAGATAATATGGAAAGTTTAATATTAAGGCAAAGAGCAAATATTGGAAAAAATTTTAAACCAAATAATCAACTAGATAACTTTGTTAAAAACACAAATTTAAAGGAATCAATAAAAGCATTAAATGTTTTAAATTTTAAAAGAAAACAATTAGAAAAAATAATAGATGATACTGATAGAAAAAATCAATTAAAAAAACAAACTTATGAAAAAATAAAAAAAGCGGAATTCGCAAAAAAAGAAAGAGAGAATGAAAAAAATTTAGCAAAACAAGTTCGCAAAGATTGGATAAAAAAAGAAGAAGAAAAATTAAAAAAAGGACATGATCTTGATGAGGAAGTTGAAGAATTAAATGATTGGTTAGAAAAATATGAAATAGAAAAACAAATACAAAATGATGAAAAATTAGCTCGGAAAATAAGAAGAACTACTTCATTTGGTATAAAAAAAAAAACAAAAAAAACAAAAAAAACGAAAAAATCAAAAAAAACAAAAAAATCAAAAAGATCTAAAAGATCTAAAAAATATAAAAAGAAAAAATAGAAAATGATTTAATACTTTGAATTAAATATATTTTGATTTAAATAAATATATTTAATAATATTTATAACATGAAAATTGTTAAATTAATTTTAATTACTATGTTTTCATTAGGAGAATCATTTTCATTTACACCTTATTTAGCTAGTAATAAGCATAGCAGAAATTTACCATCTATAAAAATGACACAATCACCTGATTATAATCCTATTGAAGTAATAAATAGTTTAGCACGCTCATCAGATAATTTACAAAAATGGAGTATAAATGAATTTATAAATGAAGCTGCGCATAAACATATAGATAGTGCTAGCTTATTAAAGAATCCAATTACAGAAAATATAAAGGCAATGGTAGCAATAGATAATAACTATAAAGGAGCTTACCCTAGTTTAGAGAATTTACATTATATTGAATCTGGTATTCAAAAAATGAATGATATATTAGTAGATACTTTAATAAAAAATGATATATTCTATACAATTACTCAACTTCCTAACCAAGGCAATCAAGGTAATCAAATGGCAGGAGGTTTTAATCCAATCAGTTTTATAGTAAATAGTGTTATACTTTATTTTGTAATAAGCATAATTTTTACATTTATTCAACAATTAAGAGGTGGGGGTGGTCCTGGTGGAATGAATCCTATGAGTGTATCCAAATTACAATCTGGAGGAGTAGTTGATAGTAAAGATATAAATACAAATTTTGAAGATGTAGCAGGTTGTGATGAAGCAAAATATGAATTAGAAGAAATTGTTGAATTTTTAAAGAATCCCCAAAAATTTAATGATGCTGGTGCCAAAGTTCCAAAAGGTGTTCTTTTAGAAGGACCACCAGGAACAGGTAAAACATTATTAGCTCGTGCTGTTGCAGGTGAAGCACAAGTATCATTTATTCAAGCATCCGCATCTGAATTTATTCAAATGTTTGTTGGTGTTGGAGCATCCCGCGTAAGAGATTTATTTGATACTGCTAAAAATAATGCGCCCTGTGTTGTTTTTATTGATGAATTAGATGCAGTTGGTAGAAAAAGAGGCGAACAATTTGGCGGAGGAGGAAATGAAGAAAGAGAACAAACTTTAAATCAGATATTAACAAATATGGATGGTTTTGAGAAAACAGATTCCTTAATTGTATTAGCTGCTACAAATCGTGTTGATATTTTGGATTCAGCTTTAACTCGTTCAGGAAGATTTGATCGTAAAGTTCGTGTAGGATTACCTGATTTAGCAGGTCGTCGCAAAATTATAGATGTCCATCTTCGTGGTAAAACAGTTAAAAATAATACAGATTTAGATGAAATAGCAGCAATAACAAGTGGATTTTCAGGTGCTGATATAGAAAATATGGCGAATGAAGCAGTAATCTTAGCATTAAGAAGAAATAATACAGAAATAAATTCAAAAAATTTAATAGATGCCTATGAAAAAATAACAATTGGATTACCTTTATTATCAAAAGAACCAAATAAAGATGAACAAGAATTGGTATCATATCATGAAGCAGGTCATACAATAACAGCTTTATTATTTAGAGAATTTTTTGATGTAAGAAAAGTAACAATTACAGCAAATACAAATGGCGCTGGTGGATATACATTATTTACACCAAAAGAAAAATATAATTCTTATCCAACAAAAAAATATTTAATATCAAATTTAATTGTTACTATGGGAGGTCGTGCTGCTGAGAAAGTATTATATAATAAAATTATAACAAATTTAAATGAAAATTATAATTATAATACAAAAAAAGTATTTGATGATATAAAAGATTTAGATGTAACAACAGGTGCGAGTTCAGATTTAATGCAAGCTGATAATTTAGCAAGAAGATATATACAATTATTTGGTATAGAAGATGATGAATTAACAAAAACTATTCAAAATCAAGAAAATCCATATACTCTGAGTGAAGAAACAAAATCAGATATAGATGCTAATGTAAATAAATTAATAAATTTTGCATTAAATAAAGCAGTATCAATTATAGAAAGAAATATGGAAGTATTTAATAAATTAGCAGAGGATTTAGCAGAGAAAAAATCAGTAGATTTGAAATATTTGGATAAATTACATGTAGAATATTTTTAATTATTTCTCTCAAAAAATCAAACTTTTAATTTTTTCTCTCGAAATTATTTTTAAAGTGTCAAAATTTTATATTTTATTTTATAAATTTTTAAAATATAAAATTATTTATTAAAATGCTGGGGTAGGTATTTTGAACCAACTATCATTATTAAATGGAGCTAAAACAATATTTCCTATTCTATCTTTCCAGAATTCAACTCTCTCGTCAAATAATAATTCTTTTTGTGTTTTTGGATATAATGTATCACTTAAATGTTCTGATTCTAAATCACTCTTCTTAGGTTTATAACCATAACAATTTGAACCTAAACGAACAGCTGGATTTGATACATAACCACCATTAATACCGGGTAATCCACAATCATATTCATGACCTTCTTTTTCTTGTAATTTTGACCAATCATTTTGACTTGTAGGATATAAGCCTAATTGATCTTTAGTCCAACCATAACTGCACCAACTTGCTCCTCTTTCTTGTGCTTTCTTTAATTGTTCATGAGTAGCCATTTCACCATCAAAAGCTTTACATACAGCTTTAGCATCATGATATGTAAATCTATTTCCTGGAACATGATAAACTTCTTTAAAATTAAGTTGTTCTCCTGATATATCAGTCATATTATTAGGTGTATTAATTGTAGATTCAATTTGAACTTCGGGTTCATCTGAAAAAATATTTTTTAATTCTGTTACAATATTAATATTAAAGAAGTAGGATAAACCATTTATAAAAATTAAAACTATAAATAATCCCCATAATAAAGCTTCTATAAATATAAATCCACCAGACGCTGTATTTTCTTCGCCATAATTAGATTTTCCTAAAAATGCAAATAAAATATAATATATTAAAATAATGAATACTAAAACTACTAAAACAAAAGGATTTGAACCCATGTTATTTATACCATTAAAAAAATCTTGAGAAATGTTATTAAATATACTCATATTATTATATATAAATAAATATTATATATAATAATACTAAAAATTGTAAATTATTTCATTTTAATATAAAAATAACAATATCCTTTATTTGTAACTACATCTTTTTCATTCATAACATTGACTTGTGTATCATTAAAACAATACCAATTTTTATTAGCATTTTTTACATAAGCAGTATAATGACCACCTAAACAATTACCAGAATGATTACATATACCAAATAATTCATATTTATATGTATCTTTATCATAACCAACAACATATTTTGATAAATCTAATTCTGTTAATGGTGTTGAAATTAAAGCATTAATTTTTTTATTATTATTATTAAATCTTTTAAAATCTATTATTAATACATCTGGTAAACTCCAAAAATTTATAGCTTTATTAACATTCTGTTTTTGTTTAGTTTTTTCATTATACCAAGCATTATCTCCTTCTATATATTCTGGTTTTGTATATAAATCTAAACAATCATATATTGAACAAGAATTTGAATTTTCTGGTATTGGTAAATTTATAATACTAAATGGTTCTGGTGTACAAGATAATAATTCTTTATTATTGGGCGAAGTTAAAAGTGATACATGTATTCCATAAAATAATCCTAATAATTCTGAATATGTTTCTGAATACATATTTTTTATCATCGAATAACATTCTTTTGCTAAAATATCAGTTTTATTTAAAGCATTTCCTACTATATTCATTTCTACTTTTCTTTTTAACGAATTATGAAAACATTCAATAATAAACATTAAAAATTCAGGAAGATCATTTTGAGCAAATCCACTAAATAGTTCTATTTTCTTATTAATTGAAATTTTTTGAATAGAATTTAAATATCTATTTGGAGCTATAACACAATTCTTTGACCACATTAAATCTTTTAAATTTTTCCATTCAACAAATAAAATACTATCTTCAATATTATTTAATTTTTTTGTATCAATAGAATCAATTAATTCATTAAATATATAACAATGAGATAGTATTTGCATACAAGAATTTATATAACAAGTATTACCTAAATTTGCTAGTCCAGTTAAACCCTTGTCTTTATATTTATCTAAATTTATACTCATAATTAAATATAATTATAATATTTGTTATGTATTTAAACATATTTTAAATATATATATATTATAATGAATAATGAAAATAATCAAAATCAATTATATAATGATTATGCTGGAATAATTAATAATTATATTAATACTGTAAATAATTCTATTACATATTTAAATAACGCTAATCAAACTATTAACAACATGTATCGTAATTTTGATTATTATAGCTACTATAATAATTTTTATAACACACAAAATCAACAACCACCAGTTTATCATTCAGCAACAGGACCTATTTTTCCACATTATAACAATCTTATTAATTTAAATCAAAATCCAGAACTTAATCAAACAACAAATACTACTAATTTACTTAATAATAATACATCAAATCAAAATAATGAAATAAATTATTCTCAAATATCAAGAGAAAATTTATCAAATCAAATAAATAATAATATTGTAAAAACAGAATATCATAATATAAATGAACCTTTAAATAATACATGTCCTATAACACAAGAAGATTTTGAACCAGATGATGAAGTAGCATATATAAGACATTGTGGTCATATATTTAAATATGATGCTTTATATAATTGGTTATCTCAACATCAAACATGTCCAACTTGTAGATATAATATATTAACAGATAGTAATTTAATTGGATATAGAAATGGTAGAAATGGTGAAAGATATATTTTAAATAATGACCAATTTAGACAGCTATTTACTAGTAATATAATTAATAGACTATTACAAAATGATAGTTCAAATAATATATTTACAGTAGCTGTTCAATCATAATATTTAATTAGTAATATGCTCTATTTCATTATTATCTTTATCTATAATATATATTAATTCAACAGGAGCTACTGGTTTTTGTATATAAAAAATAAATTTAACTAATTCAAATACATACTTATTATAAACAAAAATTTTACTTTTTTTTAAATATTGAGGATTAATTTCTTTAACAGATTTTATAAACAAGGCTGCCCGAGTACAATAATATGGGTTGATAAAACCAATGTTTTTTGTATCAAATTCAAATTCAAAATTTTTTTTATTTTTATATAAATCTAACCATTGTTCTGTTAAACTTTTAAAATCTTCTTCTGTTGATATAGAACCAGATAAGTCAACCTTAACTATGGGAAATTTACTATAATCATACACAACTACCATTAATATAATTAAATTTATAATTATATTAATTATAACATATTATATTTCATTTTTCTAATAAACTACCAAATGGAGACCAATATGGTAATAATATAGGTTTTTTATTTAATACATTTAAAACTTTTTTTGATACACATTTTTTATCAACTACAACTTCAAAAACAAAATTTTTAAACCAATCAAGACTCATAAAATAATTACCATCAAATCCTGTTTTTTTACCCCAAGAATTTTCTATTAAAAAACCATTGGTTTTTCCTTTATCTAAATTATAACCTCTTATTATAACAGCATGATTAGGGTGTGTTTGTCTATAATTCATAGCTTCACATTTATCCATAGTATTATCATATCCAAATATATCTAAATAATTGAAACCTTTTTTGTCATAAAATCCTTTCTTCTTTGACATAAATTTATCTGTATCTAAACCTATCCATACAGCTTCCTTATCATCAATAGATTTTTTAACAGCATCTATCATAATATTAATAGGAACATTTATAAAATTTTGCCCTTTTGATTCTTCAACATTAAATGCTAATTCAACATTATATAATTTAAAATATGATCTATCTTGGCAAGGATAATTAATTAAACATATCTTATCAGATGCTTTATATGGAACATATTTATTATAAAATTCTAATGGTGTTATATTTTCTATTGTCTTATAAATATTAGATTTTTTACCTTTTTTGTAATATTCCCATGTAATTTTTTTAGGAGGTTCTCCTAAAAATAAAACTAATATTTTATAACATTCTGCTAATAATTCATCTTTTA